>Ga0134096_1000348_pt1 | contig 53998 bp, 42 predicted proteins | sample 7_2taG_FD_94448 | JGI IMG/M metagenome (GOLD analysis project Ga0134096, IMG submission 94448) | Switchgrass degrading microbial communities from high solid loading bioreactors in New Hampshire, USA - 7_21_20_110_A3 metaG | ecosystem: Engineered > Bioreactor > Semi-continuous > Anaerobic >... | reverse complement strand
GGATTTTGTGCAAGATAATACAAAAGGTCAAATTCCTTGGGAGTTAATTCTACTTCACTGCCGTTTACAAGTATTTTTCTGAGGTCAGACATTATTTCCAGACCAGGATATTTGATATTTACCTGTTCCGATTTATTATACAGGTTTGCACGGCGCATGACTGCCTTAATCCTTGCCATTAATTCCCTTGGGCTAAAAGGTTTTGATACATAGTCATCTGCCCCCATTTCAAGTCCCAGTATTCTGTCGGCTTCTTCTCCTCTGGCAGTAAGCATTATAATTGGAACCATGCGCATTTCCCTGAATTTTCTACATAGTGTCATGCCATCCGTTCCCGGGAGCATAAGGTCAAGTATTATTACATCAGGATTTTCCTTATCAAAGGCTGATAATGCAAGGTCACCGTTATTTACCCCTACAACCTGAAACCCTTCCATATCAGCATATAGTTTGATCAGTTCAAATACATTGGGGTCATCATCAACTACCAAAATCTTTGCCGAATTCTGCAATCCATTCACCTCCAACGCTGTTTACTGTCAAGGGTTGTATTTTAATAATTAATTAATTATACCATTAAATTTCTTATTAATCCACCCGACAAAAGTCACAACTAAGAAAATTGTAGAAATATGTAAAATTATGTTATACTCCCTAGGAATATGAAAAGCAGAAAAATACATGTTTTATATAAATACTATACAAAAAACATTGTCAAAAAATAGATATCTGTAACAATTATTAATAATTTAGAAACAAATGTTAAACAATCTGTAAAACCTGGGCAATATTCATAACCTATAATTGATATTGGCAGGGCAATGAAGGAGAAAGGGACACAACAATATTAACTCGAATATTAAAGAAAGGAGGGTAGGAAATGAAAAAAAAAGTATCAAGAGTGTTAGTGTGCTTTGCATTGGTCAGTGCTATCTCGTTTGTAGCCTTTGCGCCTGTTAATGCTCAAGCTAAGAAAGGACTCCCCCTCGGATTAGCCAAAAGGTATGAGTTACCTCCAGGGCTTGCAAAGAGAGAAAAGTTGCCGCCAGGGCTTCAGAAGAAGCTGGATAAAATGGAAAAAGCAAATCCTAGAGATGAGCCGGTGGAAAAAGAGCAAGTTGATAATGAAGCATTGAAGGATGAAGTTGAAAAAACAATAATCGAAATAGAAAAGAAGCCAACAGACAATGAAAAATCAACTGAGACAAAGGATGAAAGAGCATCAATAAAGGAAGCAGCCAAAGTAAAAGCCAAAAAAATTGACAAGGCAGAAAAATTACTGTACCTGAAAATACAGAACATATGTAAAAGACTGATAAACAGTTTTGACGACCTTTTCAAGCTGATGGATAAATTAAATTAAATTAAAATCCATTTAACATAGATTTTTCCCTGCGCATCAAACACTCCCATACTTTGTAATTGCCTTAATGCGCTTTATTAGGCGCATTAAGGCGTTACCCCTCAACATGCACTTCCATAAGCCCAATTCCACTTGAATATTCCTTTTTTATCATATAAAATTTATTCTATACTCTTAATGTATTGTGGGGGATACAATGAACAGGAATTTGGATTTAACAGAAGGAAGGATTACAAGCACCTTAATTAAATTAGCCATGCCCATTATGGGAACATCCTTTATACAGATGGCATACAGCCTGACTGATACCATGTGGCTTGGAAGATATAGTACTGAAGCAGTTGCAGCAGTAGGATCTGCAGGAAATTTACTATGGCTTGGCTCAGGGCTCATATTGATAACCCAGGTAGGGTTAGGTGTCAGTGTTGCCCATGCTTATGGCAGAAAGGATCTAGATGAAGTTAAGAAGTATATATCCAATGGATTACAGCTGGATATTATTATTGCTGTTTTGTATTCATTGCTGTTGGTTGTTTTTAGAAAGCAAATAATAGGATTTTTTAATTTAAATCAATTAGAAGTAATAAACATGGCCCAATCCTATTTGGGAATTGTGGGCTTAGGCATTATATTTCAGTTTTTGAATCCTTTATACTCAACTACATTGAATAGTGCAGGAAACAGCGTCACTCCTTTTAAGCTGAATACCATAGGATTAATTGCTAATATGGTACTGGACCCCATATTGATTTTCGGAATAGGGCCCATCCCTTCCATGGGAGCAGCTGGAGCTGCCATTGCAACCACCTTTTCCCAGGCACTGGTTACCATAGTATTCATTTATATCGGCAGGAAAAACAGGGAGATTTACTCCAGTGTTAGGCTATTTTCCAAACCTGATTTACAATGTATTAAAAGGATAGTAGAACTGGGGATTCCGCCCTTTGTTCAAACAGCCATTCATGCCAGCATAAGCATGATACTTACAAGGATTGTAGCAGGATTTGGGGATACTGCTGTTGCAGTTATGAATATAGGTTCCCAAATTGAATCCATATCCTGGCTGTCAGCGGAGGGATTTTCCTCAGCCATATCTGCATTTGTAGGCCAGAATTATGGAGCCAAAAAAGTTGATAGAATAAGGAAGGGATATAAAAGAGGTATGCAGATTCTGGGAACTATAGGTATATTTACATCCCTTTTATTGATAATAGGTGCAAAACAGCTTTTCACTATCTTTACTCCCAATGACCCAATTGCAATAAAGGAAGGAATAAACTACTTAAGAATACTTGGAATTTCTCAGTTTTTCATGGCTACTGAAATAGGCACTGCAGGGGCCTTTAACGGAATGGGAAGGACAATGCCTCCAACTCTGATTGGAATGGTATTTAATATACTGAGGATTCCTGTGGCACTGTTATTAAGCAGTACGGAACTAGGCCTTCTGGGAATATGGTGGACCGTCAGCTTATCCAGTGTATTGAAGGGAACAATAGCCCCAATTCTATATAACCATATGATTAACCACAAACTGGATACAATTGTAGAATAAGACAGAGTAAGACAGAGGGACGGTTCTTCTGTCTTATTTCAATTGCCAATGGCCTTAACCTTGCGTGCTGCCACTACATCTACTCCTAAACCCAAAATGTTTTTTATGATTACATCTCCCCTGTTAACAGGAGCTGTGATTTCTGTAGAATTTATAACTCTTAGGCATTCTTCAACCTTATTTCTGGGAACAGGCCCTGTTGTTTTAACAGGAAGATGTTTCATGCTTCCCTTTAATAAAGTCACTTTGCCTGTTAATACTTTCATAGGGTTTGTTGTAATCTGTATTCCGAAATCCCTTCCCCTGTTGCAGCTGTTTCCTTCCACTTTGATATCAAAGGGGTCATTTGGGTTTTCGGTTATTATTAGCTCGCATCCTATTGGACATACCTTACATTTTCTTATAACCCTCTCCATAATACATGCCTCCTGTTTGGAACTCATTAGTTACAATTATATAATATTACAAAAAGGAAAATAAGTGATATGAAAATTATGGTATAATAAAACGTAGGTTTATGAAAATAGGCTATTGATGGCAATAGGTTCAAATTTGACTACAGCTTGAGGTAGAAATCTAACTGAAGCATTGTTTGTATAAAAGTGTTGTGAATAAGCAATCTAAAGGAGTGATAATATGGTATTAACAGAAGAGGAAAAGATATGCCCTATTTGCGGGAAGCCTAATAACTGCCAGCATGGGGAGGAGAAATGCTGGTGCCAGGATGTGGTGGTGCCCAAACATGTACTAGACATGGTTCCGGATGATAAAAAAGGTAAGGTATGCATATGCAAGTCCTGCATTGAGAAATATAGTAATATGTAGAGAAAGGGTGGATGGTTATGGATATATTTGAAGCTATTAATACCAGAAGAAGCATTAGAAAATTTACCGGAGAGGTTATAAGTGATGAGGAAATAAAGACAATACTAAAAGCCGGATTCCAGGCACCTTCAGCTCATAACATGCAGCCCAGGGAATTTATAGTATTGAAGGATAAGGAAGTTCTGGAGGCTATGGCTCAGTTTCATCCATATGCCAAGATGCTTCCAAATGCCGGATGTGGCATAGTGGTATGTGGTGATAAAAACCTTCAGACTGAGTTTGGATTTTTGATTTCAGACTGTTCAGCATCCCTGGAAAATATGCTTCTGGCAGCACATGGTTTGGGACTTGGAGCAGTCTGGTGCGGAATATACCCTAAGGATGACCTTATGAAATCCACATCCGAGCTTTTGAACCTGCCTGAGAATATTGTTCCTGTAGGTGTAATTGCTGTAGGAAAGAAAGCTCATGAAGTAAACCCAAGGGACAGATACAATGAAAGCAAGGTCCATTATGACAGATGGTAAATACTCTTAAAAATGAAAAGGATCAAGTTTCATAAAACCATTCTTTAAGCCTATGAGCAATGCGCAAGTCATCATTATACAACAGCATTAAATCAGCAGCTTCCTTATTCTCATCCTTAAGCTTATGGTAACGGGTTAGTATTTATTGCACTTGTGAATAAACCTCCTTTGTATGTTTATTTTTTAGCCAATTAACATTTTAGTGGGTTTATTGCACGAGTGCATTTTATTTTTTGGAAAAAATATTGGAGTACATTTTTGCATCCCAACATTTATTAAAACCCGTTTTTTGCTTGTGGACTTGACATAAAAAGTACAATATTGTAAAATTATAGAAGATATAGAAAATTATCTTGCAATTCATTATTATGTGAATATTAAGAATATACTAATTTAATTATAGGCAGGAGGTGGAAATGAAGGTAATAAAAAGATAAAATTAGACCATTTAACAAAAAAAAGGGGGGTTTTTGTTAAATGTCAAAAAGGAAGAAAATTAACAGAGTGCTATCTCTACTGGTTATTGCTGTATTAACCTTAGGCAGCTTTTCATCCCTAGCATATGCAGAGAAGGGGTTTATTAGGCTTGCCTTGGAAGACTTAAAGGAAGAAGCAGCAGCAAAGATCATGCCAGAAGTAAAGGAAGACCTGAAGAAATCAGATACAGTAGAAGTTCTAGTATACTTAAAGGATCAGGTGGACACTGCTAGAGTGGCAGAGGCTACAAGGAAGGCAGTGGCAATGGAAATGACACCATACAATACTAAGCTGGCAATAAGAAGAGCAGTTGTACAAGCCTTACAGGACAAAGCAGAAGTAACGCAGAGGAATCTGCTGGAATACCTGCAGCAGGAAAAGGATAAGGGCAATATAGAGGAATTTAAATCATATCATATAGTCAATATGATATATGTAAAGGGAAGTAAGGAGATCGTAGAAAACCTATCTTACAGGGCTGAGGTAGCGAAAATTTACAAAAATAAAACCCATCACATAGAAAAAATTAAGCTGGAGGAAGTAACTCCAGATTCAGATAACAGTATTGAATGGAATGTTGGACGGGTAAAGGCAGATATGGTTTGGGAGCTAGGCATTGACGGTACAGGGGCAGTAGTAGGCTCGCTGGATTCAGGAGTAGATTGGACCCATCCAGCTTTAAAGAACAAATGGAGGGGATATGATTCCGTTAATGATGAAATAGTAGAACCAGAAAAGAGCTGGTTTGACCCAATATATGAAACTACATTGCCACAGGATTCGGATGGCCATGGTACACATGTAATGGGAACAATAGTAGGGCAGGAACCAGATGGAAGCAATAAGATAGGAGTGGCACCAGGAGCAAGGTGGATATCAGCTAGGGTGTTTGATGCAGCTGGTAATACAACAGACCAGATACTATTAGATGCAGCTGAATGGATGTTACACCCAGGTGGGGACCCAGGTGCTGCACCGGATGTGGTGAACAACTCCTGGGGAGGGCTGGATGGCATTGACGATTGGTACAGGCAAGCAGTGATTAACTGGTGCGAAGCAGGGATATTCCCAGTGTTTTCTGCTGGGAACCAGAGATTGTTTGAGCCAGAACCCTGGCCAGGTTCAATAGTAGTCCCCGCCAACTATCCAGAATCCTTTGCAGTAGCAGCAACAGATATAAATGATAAGAGGGGAAGCTTTTCCAAACTGGGACCATCACCCTATGATGAGACCATGATTAAACCTGAAATATCAGCACCAGGAGTAAATGTAAGGTCCTCGATACCAGGAGGGTATGCTCTAGCTGATGGGACATCTATGGCAGCACCACATGTTACTGGAACCGTAGCCCTGATGATTTCTGCTAACAGTGCTTTAACAGTTGAGGAGATAAGGGATATACTAACTGGAACAGCAAGGCCTTTAACCGATGAAACCTATAGAAGGTCACCAAACTTTGGATATGGATACGGCTTGTTAGATGCATACGGAGCAGTAACAAATGTAGCTTCAGGCATAGGACTTATAGAAGGCAAGGTACTGGTTGAAGGGGAAGACCTGGAAGATGTGACTATAATCCATGAACAGAAAATTAAAGAGATACTGCTTGGCATGGATGCGGAGATAGAGGCCAGAGTAATTGATGATGTGGCAGTTATGGAAGTGGAATTGCTGATGCAGCCAGAAGGCAAGTCCTATTGGTACTTAATTCCAATGGATAGGATTTCAGGAAATCACAAGGATGGAATATATAGGGGCATAGTAAGCTATGAGATCCTTCAAGAGGGCATTGTAAAATACAGGATAAGGGCCAGGGACTATGCAGGTGAAGCAAGGGTTACTGATGATTACTTCATAGAGGTATTATTTGGAGTAAGGCCTGGCGAGTATATGGAAGGCTTTGAAAGCGAACCAATGGGTTGGATTTTCAATGGAGATTGGCAGTGGGGAGAAGCAGTAGAAGGAGTAGACCCTGAACCATATGAAGGAAGAGGATTGGCTGGTACTTTACTGGGAGGAAACCATTCTTACGACGCAGATAGCTGGATGATCAGCCCACCTATAGACTTAAGAGATTCCTCGCTGGAAGAAGCAACCTTCAGATTCCACCACTGGTACGATACTTACAGTAATAATTACTACGGTGTCGTTTATGTAACAAATGATTATGGCCAAAACTGGACACAGGTAGGGCCACAATATAGCAACAGCAGTAACGGATGGAAGGAAGTTGTAGTAGATTTAAGGGAGTACATTGGCTCACAAAATCCAGTATATATAGGATTCCGCTTTGTGGCAGATGGTTTTTACCAAAGGTTAGGATGGTATATTGATAATGTCAGGATAGTAACAATAGATACAGAGGCACCTACAGCTCCATTAAACCTTACTGCAACTACAAGTGCAAAGGGGATAAAGCTAAGCTGGGATGTTTCTATTGATGGAGATGTAAGCTACTATAGGATTTACAGGTCTGATGTCCAGGGAGGACCATATGATCTTATAGGTGAAGTAAGCATTAATACCTATCTGGATACAACAGCACCAAAGAATATAGAACAGTTCTATGTTGTAACTGCTGTTGATTTGTCAGGCAATGAAAGTCAGTATTCAAATGAAGCTAGTGGCATAGCCCTTGAATATGTCGAGCTATATGGCTCAGATTTTGAGGAGGATAATGGCGGATTTACAACTGGTGTGACCTATCCAACAGAAATTATGTGGGAGTGGGGAACACCAACAACAGGACCAGGGGCAGCAGCTTCAGGGGAGAAGCTGTGGGCAACAAAGCTGCACGATAAATACGTAAGGAGCTCTTCATATATAGAATCGCCAGACATAACAATTCCAGAAGATCACAATGCAGTGCTGGTATTTAACCACTGGTATGATATGGAAAAGACAAGCATAGCATGGGATTATGGACAGGTACAGGTATCCAAAGATGGAGGACAAACCTGGGTTAATATTACTCCAACTCCCGATGGAAAATACAGCGGACATGTGCGCCAGTGGTTCTATGAAGAATTGCCCTTAACTGCATATAAGGGGGATACAATTAAGATAAGGTTCTTCTTTAATTCAGATGCGGCAAATCACTTTGATGGCTGGTATGTAGATGATGTATACGTTATGGCCCTGCCAGAGGGAGAGCAGCCAGAAGCTGTGAGAATAGGATTGGGGGCAAAGCCAGCACCATCAGAAGCAGGAGAAAGAGTATCCTATGCTGAAATATTTAAGCGAGAGACTGAGGGCAAAGAAGCAGTATATTTAACAGTATCTGATGAAGAGGTTAAGAATACCCCTATGTCAAGGGGGGCAGGGATACCAGATGAAGGCGCAACAGTAACAGTTCTTGAAACAGGAAGGACTGTAAAGACCAACCCAGTAACAGGAGAATACAGAATTTTCCTTCCCTTGGGAACCTATACCATAAGGGCAGAGGCCTACGGGTTTATTGAAGAAGAAAGGCAGGTTACAGTTACAGAAGAGCCAACAAAGATATCATTCCTGCTGGCAGTAAAACCCAGGGGAACCATAACAGGCAGGGCATATGACAGGTACTATGGAAATCCAGCAGCAAATGCACTAATAAGCCTGGTGGAAGACAAGAGGGTAGCTCCAGTCAGAGCAGATGAAGAGGGTAACTTCACTATACCTGATGTGCTAATTGGAACTTATACCTTAAGGGTAATAGCAGATGGATTTGAAACAGGAGAGTTTACAGTTACTGTAAGCCCTAACGAAGTCACATATGTGGAGCTGGGGCTTAAGAGGTATGTTGGATATCCAGGAGAAATAGCCTACGATGATGGGACAGCAGAAAATGCCCTGGTATTGAACCAGGCAGGCAATGGGTTAGCTGTTAGGTTTACACCAGAAGGACTGGGTAAAGTAAAGGGCTTGAATATATACCTGTGGGGAGAAGATTGGCCAGTCCCAGGAGGAAATAGATTGGGATTTGTAATCTATGATATAGTTAATGGGAAGCCAGTACAGGTAGGAGAGCCAATATTTGTGGACAACCTGACAAGGGGAGGCTGGAACTATATAGATTTGTCAAGCTACGCATTTTTAACAGACAGGGATTTCTTCATATCCACAATTCAGGATCTGGAAGGCACAAGCTGCCCAGGAACGGCTGTAGATAAATCTTCGCCCCATGGAGACAGGTCCTACTTGAATATAATGGGAGAATTTATACCTCTGGCAGATGCAGATGTAGAAGGTGCCCTTATGATGAGGGCAGTCATGGAGTATGCAGTACTGACCCCAGTCATAACCAACTTAGAGGAGGTCAACTACACAAATCAGGACAGCATAACTGTAGAGGGGACTGTGATAGTTGACACAATAGTAAACGTATATGTAAATGGGGAAAAGAAGGCCAGTGTGAATGCTGATAACCTAAGGTTTTCAGCAGAAGTAGAACTACCTCTGGAAGAAAACACAATAATGGTAACAGCAGAGATGAATGAGGTGGAGACTGAGCCTACACCAGCTTTAACGGTTATAAAGGATCAGGTGCTGCCAGAGCTGACTGTAGAAAGGCCAGAAGACAACATTAAGATAAATACAGATGTAGTCCATGTGGAAGGGTATGTATCGGATAACAGGGGCTTGAAGCAGCTATTGATAAATGGCAAGGTTGCAAGGGTAGATGAATATGGCCATTATCACGAGAGAGTGATAGTGGAAAACGGGACCAACATAATTACAGTTAGGGCTATAGACTTGGCAGGAAATGAAACAGTAGTTGAAAGAATTGTACATGTAGGATTGGATTTACCAGAGGTAACAAATATTAAGCCAGATGAAGATGTAGTCTTGAGAGCTGGAGACGTACTGGTAGTAAGGTTTAACGCACCAGCAGGTGGTACAGGCTACTTCAGGCTGATCGTTCCTATAGAAAGTGAGAATATGGCTGAATCCCTGGGAATCCCAGTGGAAGAAATATCAGATGGGCTGTATGAGGGCACTTGGACTGTTCCAGAAGGAGTGGCAGCTACAGGGCTACAGGTTCAGATAATTTATACAGACCCATATGGAAATGAGGTTGTGGCACTGGCAGCAGGAAGGGTAACTATAATAGGCAATATGAGGTACTTGGCAAATAATACAGTAATAGTCGATAATGAGGGATTTGACATTAACTACCTTAATAGGAATTCCAGCGCACAGGCTAAACTAATCCAGTGGTTGTCAATGGGAAGGGATGCCTACATTAAAGTAGCTGAAAATACAATAGTCGATATCTACGGCCAACTGGTAAGCATAGAAGCATTACCTCAGTATTTGATTTACTATGACAGTGCAGGAAATGTACTATTCTATGAAAAATAGCTTGCAATTGAATAGGCCCTCTTAAGGAATAAAAGAGGGCCTATACTGGAATTGATAGAATAAAAAGGAGGGAACTTCTAGATGCTAAAAAGGGGGAATATCAAACAAATACTGTCTGTGCTTGTTGCCGTAGCAATGATATTAGGCAGCCTATCAAGCTTTGCATATGCAGAAGGAACCCATAGGAATCCAACACCAGAGGGAGGTTTTAAGCCTTTTCAAATTGTGAATTGGCAAGAGGATGGCAAACAGAAGATATACCTGGATGAGGCAGGAACAGGCTATGTAGAAGGCAAGTTACTAGTAGAAGGTGAAGACTTAGAAGATGCAGTCATAATTCATGAACAGAAGGTGGAAGAGGCATATTTAGGTTCTACTATAGAAGTGGAAGCAAGGGTAATGGATGATGTATCGGTAACAGAAGTAGAGCTTCTTGTGCAACCAGAGGGGAAGACCTACTGGTACCTAATCCCAATGGACAGGGTATCAGGAAACCATAAAGATGGGATCTATAAGGGTACTATTAGCAGTGATATGATAAGCGGAAATAGCATAAGATATAGGATTAGGGCAAGGGATTTTTCAGGAGAAGCGACTATTACTCCAGATTATATTATAAGAATTATATTTGGAGTAAAGCCCGGTGAATATGTACAGGGTTTTGAGGATATGGCAATAGGCTGGGTATTTAACGGAGACTGGAGTTTTGGTAAGGCTGTATCAGGAGTAGACCCAGAGCCTTATGAAGGAGAAGGCTTAGCAGGTACTGTACTGGGAGGCAATTATAGATCAAACGCCAGGGATTGGATGATAACACCACCTATTGATTTAAGGGATGCCACCTTGGAAGAAGCAACTATAAGGTTCCACCACTGGTATAATATAGAAACCAACTATGACAACGGATTTGTCTATGCAACAAATGACTATGGCCAAACCTGGAACCTCATTGGCGGGCCCTATACTGGAGCAAGTCAGCAATGGAATGAAGTTGTTATAAGCCTTGATGAGTATATAGGCTCGGAAGAACCAGTATTTGTTGGCTTCTACTTTACATCTGACAATGCTGTGAATAGGATTGGCTGGTATATTGATAATGTCAGAATAGTGGGCAAAGACCTGGAGCCTCCACAAAGTCCTGAGAACTTAACAGTTAGTGTTAGTCCAACTGGAATAAAGCTGGAGTGGGCTCACTTGTCAGTTGGAGACCTGTCTCATTATAACATATATCGCTCTGAAGTATCAGGGGATGGATATGTGAAAATTGGGGAGACTGTGGAAAATACATTTAAGGATATAGATCTGGTACCTAATACTACCTACTACTATGTGGTGACTGCTGAAGACCTGTCAGGAAATGAAAGCCCTTATTCAGTGGAAGTATCTGTAATGGCACCAGAGGTTGTAACACTGTTCTTTACAGACTTTGAGGATGATAACGGCGGATTTACCACTAATGGGACCAACAACTGCTGGGAGTGGGGAGTGCCTACATCTGGGCCAAATGCAGCCTATTCAGGAGAAAAGCTATGGGCTACAAAGCTTAATGGGGATTACAATTATAACTTTGACGGGTATATTGAAAGCCCTCCAATAGAAATCCCAGAGGATAAGCTCCCATACCTGATATTCACCCACTGGTACAATACTGAAAATAGATACGACTATGGCAATGTACAGGTGTCCAGCGATGGAGGCCAAACCTGGCAAATAGTTTCTCCAAACTATACTAATGTAAGCAATGGCTGGATAACAGAGGAAATAGCCTTAAATCAATATGTAGGCACCACAATAAAAATCAGGTTTTTCTTCCATTCCGATATGACACAGGTTCGGGCAGGTTGGTATATAGATGATGTTACCGTAAAAGCTATGGGCTATACTTTACCTGAAGAAGAAGTATTAAAATATGATGATGGAACAGCAGAAAATGCTACAACCATGAATCAGGCGGGTTATGGATTAGCTGTAAGGTTTACCCCAACCCTATATGGCAAATTGACAGGTGCTGATATTTACCTGTGGGGTAATGATTGGCCACAACCAGGTGGAAATAGGTTGGGATTTGCAGTATATGAGGTAAGGGAAGACGGTAGGATAGCAAAAGTAGGAGAAACAATCTATGTAGACAACTTAACAAGAGGTGGTTGGAACCATATAGACTTATCCCAGTTGAATTTCTTTACTGATAAGGATTTCTATATTTCAACCATACAGGATAGAGAAGGAAGCTATGTTCCAGGAACAGGGATAGATGAGAATTCACCTTATGGTAGCAGATCCTATGCAAATATAATAGGACAAATGCAACCATTTTCCAGCCTAGGAGGTTCAGGAGCTGTAATGATTAGGGCCCATATGAATTACACTTTTACACCAGAAGAAGGCTCAAGACCCCAGGTGGAATTGGTAGAGGAAATTAATGTTGATGATAGGGAAGTTTTACAATTTGCATATGGGGAACCTGACGGAGAGAATAGGGATGATTCTGTAATTCCAGAGCCAGATTATAAGATAATAGATGAAACTAATCCAGAGTATGAGATAGTCTATGATGAAGAGATTGAAAACATTCCAATGTCAAGGGGGTTCGGTATACCAGTTGACGAGGCAACTATAACAGTCCTTGAAACAGGAACAGTTGTAAATCCAAGTCCAGTAAACGGAGAATATAGAATAGCCCTGTCTGAAGGAACTTATACATTAAGGGCTGAGTCCTATGGCTATATTGAGCAGGAAATAGTGGTAGAAGTCAGGGCCGGTGAGGTTACTGAGCAGTCCTTCTTCCTGCCATTGAAGCCAAGGAATACAATAAGGGGTAGAATATTCGACAGGTATTCAAAGGGGCCTGTAGTCAATGCCCTGGTTAGATTGGTAGAAGATAACAGAGTACAGCCTGTTACAACAGATGATGAAGGAACCTTTGTTATGCCAAATGTGCTAATAGGGACATATACCTTGAAGGTAACTAGTGGAAATTATGAGCCAGCAGAATTTACAGTAGTTGTTGAAGAAGAGGAAGAAATATACCTAGAACTTGAGTTGAGAAGGTATGTAGGGTATGAGGAACAGATAATATACGATGACGGAACTGCAGAAAACAGATTGGTATCCTACTTATCTGGTTATCCAGTAGGATTAGCAGTCAGGTTTACTCCAGAAAAACCAGGATTGGTCAAAGGGTTAAATATATATTTGTGGGACGAAAGCTTTCCAACACCAGGTGGCAACAGGCTAGGATTTGCTATTTACGATATTCTGGAGGATGGAACAGCGGTACAAATAGGAGAACCAGTATTTAGAGATGACCTGGTAAGAGGAGCATGGAACTATATAGACCTTACAAGCATTGGCTTTATAGCTGATGGAGACTTTTACATTTCAACAGTAGAAGATATGCCCTACAATTACGTGCCTGCCACAGGCATAGATACATCATCAAAGCATAATGATAGGATGTACCTAAATGTAAGAGGCAGCTTTGTATCCCTGGAAGGTGTTTATGAGGGCTGTTTCATGATGAGGGCAGTCATGAAATACGAAGTATCCATACCAGAAATAACTAACCTGGCTGAATTAAACTACACTAACCAGGATTCAATAACAGTGGAAGGAACAGTATCAAAGGATGCAGTAGTTAATGTATATGTAAATGGTGAAAAGTCAGCTAGTGCAGAAACAAAAGGTCTGAGATTTGCAATAGATGTGGATTTGCCACAGGAGAGAAATGAAATAATGGCAACCCTAGAAATAGGAGGTATGGAAACTGAACCTTCACCTAAGGTAGTGGTAATAAAGGATCAGGCACTGCCAACCTTAACTGTTATAGCTCCAGAAGATGGATTGCATATTAACAATGAGTCGGTAGAAGTGGCCGGGAATGTAGTGGACAACTACGGAATAGCAGAGCTAATAGTAAAAGGTGAATCAGTTCCAGTAGATGAAGAAGGGAACTTCAGGATAAAAGTGCTGGTAGATGAAGGGGAGAATACAATTGAAATAAGGGCAATAGATTTTGCAGGAAATGAAACAATAGTACAAAGAAGGGTATATGTTGAGCTGGAAGCCCCAGGGATAACAAATATCCAGCCAGATGAGGATATTACTTTAACAGCAGGAGATGTGTTAACTGTTAGCTTCAATGGTCCACCAGGCGGTGAAGGGTACTTTAATGTGATCCTCCCCTTTGGAACCATGGCAGAAAGCATAGGTTTGCCAATGGAAGAAGTTGAAGAAGGGCTATATGTAGGTACCTGGACTGCACCAGAGGGAATGGAAGCATATGATATGCCAGTAGAAGTGATATACATCAGCCCATATGGAAATATGTTAAGAAGGGTAGCAGAAGGCAGGGTAACTGTTATACCAGGAGAAGAAGAAATTCCAGAGATAACCAATATAGAGCCCAGCCAGGATGTGGAATTATACGCAGGAGATGTGCTGACAGTCAGCTTCAATGCACCAGAAGGAGGAGAAGGATACTTTAGGCTGATTTTACCTCTAGGCAGCAATCCACAAAGCATTGGAGTTCCAATGGATGAAGTAGAAGCTGGATTCTATAGAGGTACCTGGACTGTACCAGAAGGGTTTGTAGCTACAGGCTTACAGGTAGAAGTCATATTCATAGGCAGGGATGGAACTAGGCTGTCAGCTATAGCAGAAGGAAGGGTTACAATAATAGGGAATATGGAAGATTTGCCAGCAAATACTGTGATAGTAAATGATAAGGCCTTTGATATCAATTATCTTAACAACAGCCCTGAAGCCCAAAGCCTGCTTATCCAGTGGATTAATGCAGGAAATATGGTATTTATCAAATTAGAAGGGGATACAATAGTGGACATGTATGGCCAATTGGTTGATTTGGATTTATTGCCACCAGTGGTATACTTCTACTTCAGCAGCGGGAATATAGGAATATTTTCCAGATAAACAGGCTTTATGTCAATATTTGGGGTGGGATTATTTTCAATCCCGCTCCATTACTATTTTAGAGTCTACTTAATAAACCTGTTCAATCCACTTAACAAGTTCTGTACATTTGCATTTTATTTTTTGGAAAAAATATTGGAGTACATTTTTGCACTCCAACATTTATTATAGACCCTTATTGATTCCACTTAGTAAACTTATTCTCCACCATGGAGACTATCTTGTACATGATTACTGAAATTATGGCAAGTATGAATACTCCCATCATAATCAGGTCAAACTGGAATACCTGGCTGCCATAGACCAGCAGCCACCCTATTCCTGCCCTGGATACGAGGAATTCCCCCACTATTACTCCTACCCATGATAAGCCTATATTCACCTTCAAGGTGCTTATCATATCGGGAATTGAATGAGGAAACACTACTTTCTTGAATATCTGATATTTTGTTGCTCCAAAGGTTTTGAGGAGCTTTATCTTATCTTCGTCGACAGATATAAAGCTGTTGAACATATTCATGATGGTGATGACTACTGAAACAGAAATTGCAGTGACTATTATTCCGTCATATCCTGTTCCAATCCATATTATGATAATTGGTGCCAGTGCTGTTTTAGGCAGGCTGTTTAACACCACCAGATAGGGTTCAAATACCTTTGCAAGAAAATCCGACCACCAAAGCCCTATTGCAACCAGCACTCCAAGAAATGTGCCGGCTGTAAACCCTACGATGTTTTCAAAAACTGATATTCCCACATGATAGGCAAGGTTTCCCGTTCTTATCATCTTCAAAAAAGTGTTCCATATGTTGGAAGGGCTGCTTGTAAGGAATGTATCTATCAGGGACAACCTGGCTGCTGTTTCCCAAAATATCAACCCGAAAACAAATATGGATATCTGGGTTATGAGTATTATCTTTTTTCTCCTTTTTATCTTCTGAAGAAAACTCTTATGCTCCTTTGAAACTTCATTATCATACATGTATATCCAGCTCCTTCCATATTCTATTGAAATAATGCCTGAATTCTGGAGCTTCACGGCAGTTTATGGGGCTCCATTTGTTATTGGGGCATGTCAGATTTATATCGATGATATCCTTGATTGTAGCAGGCCTGTTGCTGAGTATGATTATTCTGTCTGAAATAGATATGGCTTCAGCTATATCATGGGTAACCATAAGGGTTGTTATATTCTCTTTCTTTAAAATGAGTCCGATTTCATCGGATATAGCCAGCCTCGTCTGATAATCCAGCGCAGAAAAGGGCTCATCTAAAAGCAAAAGCTCAGGCTCTACCATGAGGGTTCTTATCAGGGCAGCCCTCTGCCTCATTCCGCCAGACAGCTGCCTGGGATAGCTTTCCTTAAACTCTCCTAATCCGTAGGTTTCAAGCAGTCTTTCAGCTTTCTCAATGGCCTCCTTGTCTACCCTGTTCTGTATTTCCAGACCTAGCAGCACATTTTGAAGTATATTCCTCCATTCAAACAGGTGGTCCCTTTGAAACATGTATCCTATATTCTTTGATGGTTTGGTTACCTTTTTACCCTTTACTATTACTTCTCCGGATGAAGGTGCAATTAATCCGGATATAATAGAAAGCAGTGTGGATTTACCACAGCCGCTAGGCCCAACAATGCCGATTATCTCTCCTTCATATACTTCAAAATCTATATTGCTAATGGCTTCAACCTCGCCATTTAGTGTGTGATATGTCATGCTTATATTTTTGACTTTCAAAACCGGGTTCTTACTCATAGGCAACTCTCCTTTTGCTGACAGATAGTCATACTTTATAATATTCAGAAAAACAATTAATGTGATTGTATTGATAAGTTTTAAAAGCAAAATCATAAAAATAATGGTATAATAATAAAAGTATTCTAGAAGGAGGGAGTTAAAATTGCATCAATATAAAGGGAAATTAATAGTACATACAGGATCAATGTTTTCAGGGAAAACATCCAGCCTGGAGAAGGATGTAAAGAGATTTAATATAGCAGGATATAAGACTATTGCTTTTAAGCCGAGCATTGATAATAGATATAGGAAAAACGAAATAGTAACCCATGACCTTACTTCCATGGATTGCATACTTGTAAATGATATAGACGAGCTTTTGGATTATGTAGATGAACTGGAACCCGATGTAATAGGAATTGATGAGGTTCAATTTCTTAAGGGACCGGTGGACAGGATTATATCAGGCATATATAAGCTTCTCAACAAGGATATAACCGTTGTAGTGGCAGGCCTTGACATGGACTATACAGGCACTCCCTTTGAGATAGTAAAGGAGCTTATGCCTATTGCAGATTATTTGTACAAGCACCATGCTGTCTGCATAAAGTGCGGAAACGATGCATGGGTCAGCCACAGGAAATCAAAGGATACGGAGCGAATTAAAATAGGTGCCATTAATGAATATGAGCCTTTATGCAGGAAATGCTTCCTGGAAGAAAAAAGCAAGACTGAATAGGTATTGGGGGGGTTAGAGTGGAAGACTACTTTGTGGCAGAAAAAACAGCTATTAAGCCTTCGCCAAAGAGATTGCACAAGGAATGCGATGAAGACATATGGATACTGTTTAAAGGGAATAAAGCAGTTCTTTTTATTACTCAGGGTGAATACAGGTTTCCCAGGCTGGGAGATATAAAGAGGATCAATATTGAAATATCCAATATCCAGTGCATAGGCGAGCTTAAGGGATTAAACATTATGTGCGGTGAAGTTGAAAATGAAATTGAAAACAGTGAAATAGCATATATGGATTTGATGGCCATTGCAAACATGGGGAATGAGTTTATGTATACCCTTGCCAGCAAGGGAAGCCTATTTCTAAACTGGCTAAAGCTGAATAAGCACTGTGGAGTATGCGGCGCAAAAAACCATATTAAAGACAGCTATACTGAAAGGGCACTGGTCTGCCCTAAATGCGGAAACATTACCTGGCCGAGGACATCTCCGGCAGTAATAGTAGCTGTTACAAAGGAGGATAAGCTTTTACTGGTGTATAATAAGCAGTTTCCTGAAAGGAAATACAGCGTCATAGCCGGATTTGTTGAATATGGGGAAACATTTGAGGAATGCGTAAAGAGAGAGGTATACGAAGAAACAGGCATAAGGGTTAAAAACATCAGGTATTTTGGCTCCCAGCCATGGCCTTTTCCAAACTCCATGATGGTGGGATTTACTGCGGAATACATGGAAGGAGAACTGAGGCCTGATGGGGAGGAGATATTGTTTGCAGGCTGGTTTTCAAAGGATGAAGTAAGACAGAAGTACAGGGAATCATTTAGCATAGGCTCTAAACTAATAGAGTGGTTTTTAAATAATTATTGATAAGTATGAGGTGGAGGTTATGAAAAAGGCATACAGGACTATTTTTGTTCTGTTGATTTTATTCATTATGCTGGCTCCAGCAGCCTATTCACAGGAGGATAAAAGCATAACCATATTGTTTACCCATGATATGCATGATAACATGTATCCATTTAAATTACTGGAAAATGGAGAGACCAGAGAGGTAGGAGGTTTTGCATATCTATATTCCGCCATTAAGAAGGAAAGAAAAAGGGACAGTGAGCTGTTGCTGGTAGATGCAGGGGACTTTTCAATGGGGACTCTTTTTCAGACCATATTTACAACGGATTCACCAGAGCTAAGAATGCTTGGCAGAATGGGATATGATGTGACAACCTTCGGAAACCATGAGTTTGATTTCAGAACGGCAGGATTGGCAGAAAGCCTGAGGAGTGCAAAAGACAGCAATGACCCGCTGCCTGAAATTGTAGCATCCAATGTGGAGTTTCCTGTGGATGAAAAGGGCAAAATGAATGAAGAAGTGAAACAGCTGAAGGAAGCAATGGAATACTACGGAGTTAAGGAATATACTATAGTTGAAAAGAAGGGCATAAAAATAGGAATTTTCGGGCTTATGGGGAAGAAAGCAGATTCATATGCTCCCTTAGCCCTGGTAGAGTTTACGGACCAGATTGAAAGAGCAAAGGAAATGGTAAGAGTGCTTCAGGAGGAGGGAGCAGAGCTTATAGTCTGCCTATCCCATTCCGGAACAAGCGATAATAAGGATGAGTCGGAAGATGAGATACTGGCTAAGGAGGTTCCGGAAATAGACGTCATTATAAGCGGGCACACCCATACAACTTTGGAGGAGCCAATAATTGTAGGGGATACTGTAATAGGCTCAGTTGGATACAGAGGAGTCAATCTGGGAGTAATAAGTGTTACAAAAACAGGGGAAGGAAAATGGAAGCTAAACAGGTATGAACTGATACCCATTGACAGCAGCCTACCGGAGGATCAGACAATAAAGGAATATATAGATGGTTTCAGGGAAATAGTGCAAAAGAAGTATCTGGACAGATTCAACATGGAATTTGATGAAGTGCTGGCCTATTCACCTTTTGACTTTCCACCACACTCTGAGCTGGGGAAAAAGCATGATGAAAGCACTCTTGGCAACTTAATCAGCGATTCCTTCATATATACTGTTAAGCTGGTAGAAGGAGAAAACTATGAGCCGGTTAGGGCTGCAGTAGTTCCCAAGGGGACCATCAGGTCATCCTTTGTAAAGGGAAATATTACAGTTTCCGATGTATTTAATGTAAGCAGCCTGGGTGTAGGGCCTGACAAGGTATCCGGATACCCATTGGTATCTGCATACCTGACAGGCAGGGAGCTTAAGGCAGTAGCTGAAGTAGATGCATCCATAACTCCTATAATGGATGTGGCCCAGCTGTATATATCAGGATTAAACTATACATTTAACCCTCACAGGCTTATTTTCAATAAGGTTACGGATATTTACCTTACAGGTGAAGACGGGTTAAGGGAGGAAATAAAGGATGATGAACTGTACAGGATTGTTGCAGGGCTGTATTCTGCACAGATGCTTTCCGTTGTAGGAGAGAAATCCTTTGGGCTTCTGTCCATAGTTCCAAAGGACAAGTACGGGAATCCCATAGAGAACTTTGACGACCATGTGATAACAGCAGATGGCCATGAAATTAAGGAATGGTGGGCATTGGCCACTTATCTGAAGTCCTTTGAAAAGGTAAAGGGCATTCCTCAGGTTCCCGATTATTACTCAAAAACACAGGGGAGGAAGGTAGTTGTAAACAGCAGAAATATAATTGAACTATTGAAGAATCCTAACAGTATTGCACTGATGATCTATGGAATTGTTCTGGTGCTAATCATTGCAATTGTATTTATAGTAATGGCAATAAGAAAGAGAAGAAGGAGAAGAAGAAGTAAGTATATATTTTAAAGCAGGATTGGCTTTTAAACCAGTCCCTGTAGTTTTATATGTAAACATATACTGCAATATAAAAACTATATCTTTTATCTAATATAGGATATAATTATATTAGAAGGATATATTTGTAAACTGGATTTTCAATACTTATTTCATAGTTATTACTCTGCAGATTCTGATGTAGGGGAGGTTATTACATGAAGGACACTATTTCAAAGGCTAGGCTTTATGTATTGAAAAACAGCAAAAGTATAGTATTGGTTATTTTGCTTCTTATGTCAGTATTTTACAACATAAAGCTTAAAAGTGAATTAGACAGGCTTATGGCAATCCGAAATATTAGAGGTACTTATCAGAATGAAAACATGCTTGATCCGGAATACTTTGTATTTTCAGATGGGGAATTCTATAGATACAAGCAGTTCCAGCTATTAGACAAGGGAACTTATGAGAATATTTATGATAATGTATATATTATAAAAAGCCATAATATAGACGAATATATTGTATACAGTAATGATGAGTTTCATTTCTATGACAGGGCTAATGATTATGTTATAAAGTATTCCAAAATATCCAACGTTCCAACATATATAAATATCGATATAGATAACTACAGATAATGACCTCTTATCCAGATTAGCTTTACATAATATTTTAATATGGTATAATATGTATTAGAGTCCACATATTCCATATAACCATATCTATTTCTTTTCGAGTCATAAGCAAGTCCTTGTAAGCCCGACTTTTGTAGAAAAATTAATAGCAAACTTAATATTGCATTTGTTTTACAAAGGCATGTGTTGTAATGCCAAAAAAATACAAAGGGGGCATGAATATGAAGGTGGGTGTTTTCTGGAGGAAATATAGGAATGTTGAGCAGCAGATGAGGATTACACCTGACAAGATATATGATGATGCCTATGAAGAGGCCTACCATCATTATTCTGCTTTACGGGAAGCAGGCTATGATGCTTGCCTGTTGGAATGGAAAAGGGACCCCAGGGAGACTTTAAGGGACATCAGAAAGGAAAATATAAGTATAGTTTTCAATGCGTCTAGCCTTAAGGAGGTGGCTTTTTTAGAAACCTTTGGAATTCCCTATGTAGGATCCGGAATAGACCTTGTGCCCATGAACAAGGCCAAAAGGAAGGAAATTGTAGCATACAACAGGCTGCCTACACCCAGGTTTGTTGTAGCAAGCGACCCAAACAATATTCCGGACATAAACCTTAGATATCCTCTGTTTGTAAAGCCCATAGAGGGAAGGGGAAGTGCCGGAATAACAGAAGAAAACATAATATACAGGTATGAAGACCTTCCAAAGGTTGTGAGGAAGATAACAGAAAAGATTGGACAAAAGGCTTTAATTGAGGAGTATATAGAAGGAAGGGAGATAACTGTCGGGATTATAGGGTATAAGGACCCGATGGTGCTTCCAATAGTGGAAATCGAGTACAATGATACCAAGACAAATACATTTGAACACAAGATGTACGACAGAGAAAAGATACACTGTCCGGCAAGGTTAACTCGTGATGAGGAAAAGCTTGTTAAGGATACGGCTTTAAAGATATACAGGGTGTTAAATGCAAAGGATTATTCAAGAATAGATATGATACTTGGAAAGGATGGAATACCATATTTCCTTGAAATAAACACCTTTGCAGGGCTTACAACAGATTCAGGCAGGGATGAAAATGGCAAAATGAAAATTCACCATGGTTATATGGGATATGCTGCAAAAGCCGCTGGAATGACAAGAGGAGAGTTTATAGGCAAAATTCTTGAAAGCGCCATTGAGCGGTATGGACTGGGACAAATTGAAAAGCCACTAACTTATATAAGTTAGTGGCTTAACTCTTATTTTACATAGCTATCAAAATATCCCTGTATATATACAATTGGAGTGCCTTTGTCCCCGCTTCCTGAAGTTAGGTCGCATAAAGAGCCAATGAGGTCTGTAAGCCTTCTTGGAGTGGTGCCTTCTGATTCCATCTTGCCTACAAGGTCCTGTTCCTTGTTTTTAATATATTCTGAAATTGCCTTTTTAAGCTCTTCCCCTCTTAAATCAGGGAACATATTGTCAGCAATGTATTTCAGCTTTATTTCATTAGGAGTGCCTTCAAGCCCTTTTGTATAAGCTGGGGATACTACCGGGTCTGCCAGCTCCCAGATTTTGCCCATTGGGTCTCTAAATGCGCCATCTCCGTAAATCATTACCTCAACAGTCTTTCCAGTTTTCTCCCTAAGCATGGATTGAATGCTTTCTACTATTGGCTGGCAGTCTCTTGGGAACAGCTTTACGGTGTTTTCTGTAGCCTTATTTGAGCCCAGCAATCCGTAGACTTCGTTGTATCCGCTTCCATTTATGGATTTTGTCAATATATCATCAAGGCTATATACCTTTTTTCCGCCATTGGACTTTAATATCCTCTTTGTTCTCATTCTGGAATGGATATCACAAATAAGGACACTCTTTGTGTATTTCAATATTGTTCTTGGGTCATTTGAGAATATTATTTCACATTCCTTACCCTGTTCTTCAACTATGGATTTATAGTATTCAATATAATCTATGCCGGTAAATGGATGTATTTTCTTGCCGAATAGGTCCCTAAACTGCTTTTCAGTTAATACATCAGTCCATGGGTTGATGCCTTTTTCGTCTACTTCATCTATGGTTACAAGCTGGTTTCCTACTTCATCTGATGGATATTGAAGCATAAGTATAATCTTTTTTGCTCCCTTTGCAATTCCCTTCAATAGTATTGCAAATCGATTGCGGCTTAATATGGGGAATATAACTCCTATAGTATCGTCTTCAAACTTGGATTCAATATCTAATGCAATGGCATCAACATCAGCATAGTTTCCCTGTGTACGTGCAACTACGGATTCAGTTACAGCAACTATATCTCTATCCTTAATGGAAAAACCTTCTACTTCAGAGGCCTTTAAAACAGTGTCCACGACTATTTCCACTATGTTGTCCCCTTCCATCATAATTGGAGCACGTAAGCCTCTTACAACAGTACCCACCATTCTTTCCATTTAAATCTCTCCTTTAATGTTAGTTTGATAAGTATTTTTTTATCCTTACACTTGTAATATACACTAAATTCTGATATAAGTAAAATAAATAGTATTAATATTAGATATAAGGAGTAGTTATATGTCAATAAAACTTGATCTATATAAGGTTTTTGTAGAAGTAGCCAAATGGAAAAGCTTCTCCAAGGCAGCCAGGCAGCTTTACATGACGCAGCCTGCTATAAGCCAGGCAATTAACCAGCTGGAAAGGGAGCTGGATGTAAGGCTTTTTACCCGCACTCCCAAGGGAGTGGTACTTACAAATGAAGGTCAAATACTGTTTGAACATGTAAATTCCGCATTAAATTTAATAGACGTAGGAGAAACAAAACTGCTGGAGTCAAAAAAGCTGTTACAAGGAGTATTGCGAATGGGAGTAGGAGATACCATATCCCGCTATTATCTGTTTCCATTTCTGGAGGAATTTCACAATGAGTATCCAAATATTAAGTTGAAGATAATAAACAGGACCACATTAGAGATATGTGAGCTGATTAAATCAGGTGAAGTGGATATTGGAATATGCAACCTTCCCATTGAAGAATCAGGATTAAGCGTAAAGAAGCTTATGAATATCCACGACATTTTTGTCTGTGGTGAAGGCTACAGGGAAATAGCAGGTAAGCCATTATCATTTTCTGAACTAACAGAGCTTCCGCTGATACTTTTGGAGCCTAAGGCCAATTCAAGGCAGTATGTGGAAAACTATATACTATCAAAAGGCGTAAGGATTGAGCCAGAAATAGAATTGGGGTCCCATGACCTGCTGTTGGAGTTTGCAAGGATAAACCTTGGGATATCATGTGTTGTGAAGGAATTTTCAAAAGAATATCTGGATAATAATGTGCTTTATGAGGTCAGGCTTGTAGAGGAAATACCTGAACGGGCAATTGGCGTGTGTTTTCTGAAGAATGTATCCTTATCTTCTGCTGCCATGAGATTTGTTGAGTATTTGGCTGATAAGGAGTCAATCTGAGATTATGTTTCTTTAGAAGATAAAATAGATAAGAATTGCAATTTATATTAGACCTCCTTTCTATTGTGATTATGGATACAATATTGAATTAGGGGATAATCTTTAAGCAAACTTTGGATGTACAATTGTAAAGAAAATATAATGAAAGCAGGTGTTGAGAAATGTCAAGTAATTGTTTTGTTTCGTGGAGTGGGGGAAAGGATGCATGTCTGGCGTTGTATAAAGCCATTAATGAGGGATATAAGCCTAAGATGTTACTGACCATGTTTAGCCTAGAAAATGGTATAAGCTCAGCCCATAGGTTGAAGGAGGACATTATTAAGGCCCAGGCTAATTCCATTGGAATTGAACTTTGCATAGGCAGGGCATCCTTTCATGAATATGAAGAGGTATTTGTTGAAAACCTTGGGAAGTTTAAGGATATTGGGATAGACTATGGAATTTTTGGAGATATAGATATAGAAGAGCATAGGCAATGGGAAGAAAGGGTATGTAAGAAAGCATCAATTGAGCCAGTGCTACCCCTATGGCATGGAAACAGGAGAGAGCTGGTGGAGGAGTTTATAAGCTACGGGTTTAAGGCAAAAATTGTGCTGGTTGACACAACTAGGCTTGATAAAGTATTTCTGGGTGAAGACTTAAGCTTACCACTTATTAGGGAGATAGAAAAATGTGGTGCAGATGTCTGCGGGGAAAATGGAGAATATCACACAGTAGTATATGATGGGCCCATATTTAGAAAGTCTCTTGATTTGAAATACAGCCATGAGATCATTGCTGTTAAGGATAGATGGGCTCAGATTGGGGTAAGTATTTAATATAAATATTTACATGGAGGTATGTTTATGAGTAACGATAATAAAATAGAAAGATTAAAGGAATACGTTCAGGGAGTATTAAATAATGAGGATGGCAAAGCATTATATGAAAAATACAGGGAAGATGTGGAAACAGTAACTCCAAGGGAATGCTTTGAAGTATTCTACTCAATGCTTAATAAGGGTTATACTCCAAGGGAGATACTGAAGATACTGGATAAGGTAATAAATGTATTTTATAATGCCCTTGTAAGCTATCACTGGGAAAGGCCAAAGGAGAACAGCTTTTTGGATATATTGATGAAGGAAAACAAAGCATTGGAAGAAAGACTGGGGGAAATAAGAAGGATTATTGTGGATAAGAAGGTAAAGGAGAAAAGAGAGGAGATACATAGAATATTAAAGTCTCTGGAGGAGTTTAATGAACATTACCTTAAAAAGGAAAACATATTGTTTCCCTATATGGAGAAAAAGATGGAAATATTCAACGGCCTTTCAATAATGTGGTCTTTGCACGATGAAGCCAGGGAAACCCTAAAGAACACACTGGCCTTGTTTGAAAAGGATGAGTTTAGCATGAAGGAATTCAATGTTCAAATAGGCAGGCTTTTCTTTGCAATGCTTGGTATTGCCAAGAAGGAAAACCTGATACTGTTTCCTGCAGCCATGGAAGTGTTTGATGACTCCGTATGGGAGGATATGAACAGGCAAAGTGCAGAATATGGTTTTCCATTTATTGAGAGACCCCCTATAGATGAAATGGAAAATATAGAGATACATGGATTTGAAGGTACGAAATTCAAGACTGAAACAGGAGAGCTTACATTTGAACAGATAATGTTGGTGTTTAATGCATTGCCGGTTGACCTGACATTCGTAGACGAAAACAACAAGGTTAGATTCTTTACAAAGCCTAAGGACAGAACATTTCCCCGTTCACCAGCTGCTATAGGAAGGGATGTGCGTAACTGCCATCCTGCTGAAAGTGTACATGTAGTCAACAAAATTGTTGATGCTTTCAGAGATGGCAGTAGGGATTCAGCTACCTTCTGGATAGACTTTAAGGGTAGAAAGCTTCTCATTCAGTATTTTGCACTGAGAAACTCAAAGGGCGAGTATAAAGGAGTATTAGAAGTTACCCAGGATATTACAGAGATTAAGAAGATAGAAGGAGAGAAAAGGCTACTTCAGTGGGAATAATAAAAAGAGGTGATCTTATGACTTTTGGGAAAAACTTGCAAAGCTTCCGAAAAAGAAATAAGCTTTCACAGGAGAAGATAGCTGAGCTAATAGGTGTTTGCAGGCAGGCTGTTTCTAAATGGGAAAATGGCCTTGCATATCCAGATATTGAAAACTTAATGCGATTATCTGATTTAAGTTCCCTCCATTTTCATCTATTGCAATGCTTTTAAGCATGTTTATATTTGTTTATATATCTATATTTGAAGTTATTAGAGAAATAACAAAGAAGGAATTAGAATGAAGTAACAAGGCATTGGCAGCGGATAGTATATGCGCTTCAAGTGAAGGAAGTATAGAAAATCAAATAAAGGTGGTATTTTTATGGCTAATGGAAGCATTACACTGGTGGCAGGTTCAGAGCGTACTAGGTTTGCTTTGCAAAATCAATTAAAGGAATACTTATATGACGTTGTAGAGATAAAAAGCTTTGCAACGGAGGAAGGAATACATGAGAAAATATCAGATGAGTTAATAGTGTTGTCCAGCGATTTGGTGAAAAATGAGCTGATTGAGATGAATCTGCTGGATACGGACTGTGAAATAATAGTTGCAAATAGAACCATTAATTATGATTACATTGACCAGGTAGTATTAATACCAAAGGATACAGATGTGCTATTTGTCAACGATGAAAAGGAAACAACATATGAGGGAATAAGGGCATTGAAAGAGCTGGGAATAGACCATATAAACTTCATACCTTACTATCCTTACATAAAAGAGAGCGTTCCAAAGGTGGATATTGCAATTACACCTGGTGAATGTGACAAGGTTCCAGGATTTGTAAAGAAAGTAATAGATATTGGGCCCAGAATAATGGATTTTACAACAGTTATGCAGATACTCAACAAAATGAACATGCTGGATTTTAAAGGAGAGCAGTTTTCCAACAAATATCTGAAGAAAATAATAAATGTTGCCAAAAAGATTGCCGAGTTAAACAGCGAAGTTACTAATCTTAATAAACATCTGAACCTTGTACTGGATGGGCTGAATGACGGATTGCTGGTATATGACACCATGGGCAAGATAAGCGTGTTTAATGAAAACTTAAAGAGATTATTAAATGTAGGATATACAAAGGTTATTGGAAGAAGCGTAAAGGATATTATATACAACAAATCCATTCTGGAGTTTCTGATGAATAAGGAGACCGGAACCAAGGTTTTTGATAATGACAATGTTCAAATACTGGCCAACAAGTTTTACTTAAGCAAGAGCAATTATACAATAGTTACTTTTAAAAATGTAAAGGAAACCATAGAAGCCAATGAAAATCTGAAAAGGGAGCTGATAAATAAGGGCTTTTATGCCAAGTATACATTTGATGACATAATCGGCATAAGCGATGAAATAAAAAGGATTAAGCAAATAGCCAATAAGCTTGCCAAAACCGACCTGGCAATACTGATTGAAGGGGAAAGTGGAACTGGAAAGGAGCTTTTTGCAAGTGCCATACATAATGCTTCCAGAAGAAAAAAGGGTCCATTTCTTGCAGTTAATTTCAGTGCGCTGCCTGATGGACTAATAGAAAGCGAGCTCTTTGGATATGAGGAAGGTGCATTTACAGGTGCTAAAAAAGGGGGCAAAGCAGGGCTGTTTGAACAGGCTGATGGCGGAACTATTTTTCTGGATGAGATAGGGGATATATCCATGAAGGTTCAAACCAGGCTTTTAAGGGTACTTGAGGAAAAAGAGGTTATGAGAATAGGGGGAAATGAAATAAAGTCCATTGATGTGAGGATAATTGCAGCTACAAACAAGAACCTGGCACAGCTGGTAAATGAAAAGAAGTTCAGAGAAGACCTGTACTATCGGCTGAAGGTGGGATATTTAAGGCTTGCTCCCTTGAGGGAAAGAAAAGAGGATATTGCTGAGCTTATCAGGTACTTTATCAAGGTTTATACCATGGACAGCGTTAAAATATCCGATGAAGCAATTAAGCAGCTTATTGAATATGACTGGTATGGAAATGTAAGGGAGCTTATTAATACAATAAGCTACATGCTGGCAGTCAGAGAAGGCAATATACTGACTGTTAATGATATCCCCCATAGGAACTTTTTTCAGAAAAGAAGCAATGAATTAGAAAAGGAAGAGTCAAATTATGAGGAGGAGCTGGAAGAGGACCAGATATTCATATTGAAGAAAATACATGAACTCAACAAGTCCGGTAAAACTGCAGGCAGGGAAAAACTGGCCAAGCTGTCGGAAGGCACTGATTTTAAGATGACTCAATACGAAATAAGGGGAAGGCTGGATAAGCTGGAAAGAATGGGGCTCATAACAAAGGATAGAGGTAAGAGGGGCACAAGGCTTACCAATAAGGGAGAGAAGATATTAATGAATTTAATGGCACATTTTTAGGATATAATGGCAGCCAAATAAAGCCAAAAAGGTACCTTTTGATGCTAATAATCCTTTGCTTAACTGGTTATATTAATGGCATGGAAATTGCATAAGTACTCTATGGAAAAGTCTTTGATTAGCCAAAATAATAAGAGGAGGGAGATATATGGATAGAATCAAAAAAAGGGATTTTACTAAGATTCGCACTCCACATACTTATGCAATTATTTTTATAGTAGTTGTGCTCTGTTGGATTTTGACATTTTTGGTACCTGCAGGCAAGTTCAGCACTCATGTGGTGGAGTATAAGGATGCAAATGGGGACATAAAGACCAGAACAGTTTTAAGGGCTGACACATTCAGATACAGCTATAATCTTAACAGGGACTTTTTAGCCAGTGAACTGCCAAGACTGGCTGAAGACAGTGCAAAGCTTGAAGAGCTTGGAATTGACAAGGAAGCACTGGATGAATTTTTACAGACTGATCCATCAAACTGGGACCAATCCCAACTTGATGAAATAGGGCTTACTGATGATACTCTGTATGAACTGTATGGTGAAAACTTCTATGACACCAGTAAAAGACTACATAAAACAGCAGGAATATGGGGAACAGATGATTTTGGCGGATTCGGATTTTTGAACTACATATTCGAAGGACTTGTTACAGGAGATAAGTATGGTTCAGCCGTTGGAATAGTTGCATTGATACTAGTGGTTGGAGGCGCCTTTGGAATAATAATGAAAACTGGTGCCATTGATGCAGGTATATATGCATTTATAAGGAAGACAAAGGGTTTGGAAAGGCTAGCACTGCCGCTATTATTCTTCCTGTTCTCCCTTGGCGGGGCAACCTTTGGAATGTCAGAGGAAGTAATACCTTTTGCAATGGTTATGGTTCCTTTTGTAATAGCATTGGGATATGATTCCATTGTAGCAGTTACTGTAACGTTTGTAGCTTCTCAGGTTGGTAATGCTGCATCATGGATGAGCCCATTCAGCGTGGCTGTTGCTCAGGGAATTGCAGGAATTCCTGTTCTATCAGGAGCAGATTTCAGGCTTATAATGTGGTTTATAATAACAGGGCTGGGAGCTGCATATATGATGAGGTATGCAGAAAAGATAAGAAAGAATCCTGAGCTGTCAGTAATGTATGAATCTGATAAGCATTTTAGGGATAAGCTGGAGCAGACTACTGATGAAGAAAGGGAATTCAACTTAGGTCACAAGCTCATATTGCTGGAAATGCTGTTAGTGCTTATCTGGATAATCTGGGGAGTTACAACAAAAGGATATTATATACCAGAAATAGCATCCCAGTTCTTTGTAATGGGATTGGTTGCAGGCATAATTGCAGTTATATTCAAGCTTAATGGAATGACCATAAATGACATGGCCTCTGCATTCCAGGGTGGCGTTGCCGATTTGGCCGGCACAGCAGTGGTAGTAGGCATGGCCAAGGGAATACTTCTGGTACTGGGAGGCTCTGATGCCAATACTCCATCAGCATTAAATACAGTACTGTACAGCATTGGAAATGCATTAAACGGAATACCATCCTTTATTGCAGCATGGGGCATGTATATATTCCAAAGCTTATTCAATCTAGTTGTAACTTCAAACTCCGGCCAGGCAGCCTTAACAATGCCAATTATGGCTCCACTGTCTGATATAGTTGGAGTATCAAGACAGGTTGCAGTACTTTGCTATCAGCTGGGAGCTGGATTTGTGGACGCATTTACACCAGTATCTGCAAGCCTCATAGGCGTACTTGGCGTTGCCAGAATAGACTGGAGTAAATGGGCTAAATTCCAGATAAAGATGCAGGGCTTCTTCTTCATAATAGGCTCAATTTTCGTATTTATAGCAATAGCAATAAATCTACAATAAAGGGATGATGAGATTGATAACAGTTATTAAAAATGTCAGTGTATATAAACCTGAACCCATAGGAGTAAAAGATGTATTGCTAATGGGAGACAAAATTGCAGCAATAGAGGATAAAATAGATATAAATCTGAATGGTGTAGTAGATGTTAAGGAAATAGACGGCACCGGCAAGATATTAGTACCGGGATTTATAGACTGCCATGTCCACATTTTAGGTGGTGGAGGTGAAGGAGGATTTGCAACCAGAACTCCTGAATCCACTTTAACAGGGTTTACCACTGCAGGGGTTACCACTGTAGTAGGGACCCTTGGCACAGATGGCGTTGGCAGGGATATGAGTGCGCTGGTTGCCAAGGCAAGGGGGCTGGAGGAAGAAGGCATTACCACCTATGTCTATACCGGTTCCTATAGACTGCCTTTAAGGACTCTTACCGGGGAAATAATGAAGGATATAATGTTCATAGACAAGGTCATAGGCATTGGTGAAGTAGCAATTTCTGACCACAGGTCATCGCAGCCTACTTTTGAAGAATTCATAAGGGCTGCAGCTGATGCCCGGGTTGCAGGCATGCTGTCAGGAAAGGCTGGAATTGTAAATATTCATGTAGGTGACGGCACAAGAAAGCTTGAAATGCTGTTTAGAGCTGTTAAGGAAACTGAAATACCTGTTACACAGTTTTTACCTACCCATATTAACAGAAATCCGGAGCTTTTTGAGGAAGGCATAAGGTATGCAAAAGAAGGCGGATATATTGATTTTACTGCAAGCGAGGACCCTGATTTCTGGGAGGAACAGGATGGTGAGGTAAGGTTCAGCAAGGGATTAAGGAGAATACTGGATGAAGGAATTTCCCTTGACAATTTCACCATATCATCTGATGGCCAGGGAAGCCTGCCTGTTTTCAATGAAAAGAAGGAATTTATAGGATTAGGTGTTGGAAAATCCACCAGCTTATTGGTATCCATAAAGGACTGTGTATTTAATGGGGATATTCCACTGGAAATAGCCCTAAGGGCAGTAACATGCAATCCTGCAAGAATTCTTAAGCTTAAGGGCAAAGGGAGAGTTGAAAAACATTTCGATGCAGACCTGTGCCTTATGGATGAGAAAACCCTCGATATTGATACGGTCATAGCTAAGGGCAGGATTATGGTGGAGAACAAAAAAGCAGTAGTTAAAGGAACATTTGAATAGAATAAATAATAAATGCACTGATGTCTTCAGTGCATTTATTATTTATCAACAAGGGTTTTTTTACGCCAGTTGCCTTTTTTAAAGAAAAGTGCAGTAATTATTGCCCCCATGGTCCATGCTGTTAACAGGGAGATAAAAATTGCTTCAGGTCTTCCTTTTGGATAAGCTGTACTCCTTGTAAGATATGCAATGCCATAGGCTACAGGTATGCGAAGCACAACTGTAGTTATAAGGGAAATCCACATAGGTGTTATAGTATCTCCAGCACCGCGCATAACTCCAGACAAGCACTGTGTTACAGCCATTGCAATATATCCCACTGCAAGTATTCGCATCATGTGCATGCTTAAATCAACTAATTCCTTTGTTTCTGTAAAAATACCCATAAGATGTTTACCAAAGGATAATATAATAATGGTAATAACAGTAGAAACCCCTACGGCAACCATAGTGCCCTGTTTGGTTCCTTTATATACTCTATCCATTTTTCTGGCGCCAATGTTTTGCCCTGCGTATGTTGTCATGGCACTTCCAAAGGAGAAGTTCGGCATCATTGCAAATCCGTCAACGCGCATGATAATAACATTTGCAGCTATAACCATTTCGCCAAATGTGTTGGTCAGGGATTGCACAACAATCATTGCAAGTGAAAATATTGCCTGAGTTAAACCTGAAGGCAGTCCAAGCTTAATCAATTTAGTGGAATATTCCTTATTAAGCTTTAACACATTACGGTTAAGGTCAAAGCTGCTATCCATTTTCATAAGCTTAATAAATGAAAGAATTGCTGATATTCCCTGTGCTAGTACAGTTGCCAATGCAACACCAGGCACACCCATGTTAAACTGACTGACAAATATAATATCAAGCACTACATTTAAAGCAGTAGAAATGAGCAAAAATACAAGTGCTGATAATGAATCGCCAAGGCCACGTAGGATACCTGCAAATATATTATAATAAGAGAATCCTGCAATGCCTACAAAGAAAATTATCAGATAGTCTTCACACCAGTCAATTATGCTTTCCGGTGTATTAAGAAGAAGCAGCATAGGACGGGTAACAATAGGTCCTATAATCATGATAATTAAAGAAGCAATAGCTGTAAGCGATATGCAAATACCAATAGTATTGGACAGTTTCTCCCGATCTCTAGCTCCAAAGTATTGGGATACCATTATACCAGCACCAACGGAAATTCCAACAAACAGCACCAGCAATAGATTTAGTACGGGGAAGGCACTGCCAACAGCTGCTAGGGCATTATCTCCAACATATCTTCCTACAATAATGGAGTCGGCAGTATTATAAAACTGCTGTGCTATGTTGCCAATGAGCATTGGTATCGTAAACTCAACAATTACTTTCCAAGGGGTACCTTCAGTTAAATCTTTTGGTGCAAATAGTTCTCTAAGCCTTACCATATCTACCCTCCCTTACGCATAAATAAAATAATTCAGACAAGGATTAGTTTATAGCATTAATTATATTTTGTCAATTGAAAGAATGATAGGCTATAATATATTGACATTTATATTAGTAAATGCTAACATTCTATTACTACTGCTATGATTTTTTGTAGCAGTGAGCTGGAGGTGCTTATATGAACTGCTGCGGAAAGGACAGGAAAAGACCCAGCTATATTGATATATTATTTTACAAGATAGATTTAACCTCTCAGTTAATGGGAGGTTTTTTGTTTTTAGGAATGTGTTGATATTGATATGCAATTTTTACTGCTGTTGAGATTGTTATAGTTTATTGACTAAAAAATTCATTTTTAATATAATCATAAATATGACAAATGGTAAATAATAAAATAACAGGTCTGTTTTATTTGCCTATGGAATTGCTACTGATTGACCTATGAATTCACAGGTCATATTTTATATGCCTAGAAATGTTAAAGGAGAATTAAGATGAGTATATTTGAACTTTTTATTATTGCCTTAGGGGTGTCTATGGATGCCTTTGCTGTAGCTATATGTAAAGGCTTGTCTTTTAGACGGGCAAGTATCAAAAATGCTGGTATAGTTGCTTTGTATTTTGGAACATTTCAGGCAGCCATGCCTTTAATAGGATATACATTGGGAATGCAGTTCAATGAACATATAACTGCCTATGATCATTGGCTTGCCTTTATTTTGTTAGGAGTTATAGGATTCAATATGGTCAGAGAATCCAGAGACAAGACCTGTGAAGTAGTAGATGAAGTTGTAGAAAGAGGATTGTGCTTTAAGACTATGTCTATACTTGCCATAGCTACAAGCATTGATGCTTTGGCTGTTGGAATCACCTTTGCATTTTTAAAGGTAAATATAGTTCCTGCAGTTATATTCATAGGAATAGTAACATTTTCAACCTCCTTTATCGGGGTGAAAATAGGAAACATATTTGGAGTCAAATATAAATCCAATGCTGAATTAGCAGGGGGAATAATACTTATGGCCATGGGAGCCAAAATATTGATAGAGCATTTAATAATATAGGGGTCAGGCTTGAATAATTCCCTAATTCAAGTCTGACTCTTTTTTATTATGTGCAAGCTTAATCTATCCCCGCTAAATGCCCAAAATAATTATATGAAATGAAGGAATTTAAACATTATACATAGAATAAATACAATGCATAAATCAGCAATTGGCTAATTATTATGTAGTTGAGTTCAATTATATTGAAATATAATATTGAAAGGATTATTGTTGTAAATTTAAATGTAACGGTAGTCATTATTTTAATGCTAATATAGATTTGAAGGAATACTGAAATCATTTTAAGTGGCAAAATGGCATGATCAGTGAAAAAAGCGATAGTTATATTTTTAATCATAATAATTGTATTATATTTAATTCCAACTGTCACAGGTCATATTATAAGCTACAGTAATAGGACCAGGATCAGCAACATAATAAGAAACAACCTGGATTTTCTTAATGGCTCCATAGATAATGGTTCCTATAAGGATGCCCTAGAAATAAATGGCATTGAGGATATGCTTTTTTTTGAGACAGATGAAGGGAACACTTATATAGATTATTTCATAAGTGGATTTGGAATTGTTCCAAGTGGGATGTATTACGGATTTTACTACCACAGTGTAGATGAACCAACAGGATTCCAAGGTACAAATGTCAAACTTGCAAAAGATGGACAAGGATGGTCCTGGAAGGAATCTATTGGATACAACTGGTACTATACAGAAAAGATAGAAGACCACTGGTATTATTATGAAGCTGGATTTTAGAAAATATAGGAGGAGAGCACAATGAAATATACATTTGAAATAACCTTAGCAGGATGCAATACTAACTGCATGCACTGCTATGTAGATGGAGGACCTGAGGCAATAATGCCTTATGAGGACTATATGCTATGTATTGAGAGATTAAAGCCTGTTTTGGACTCCCTTGATGGGGATATTGCTGTAACCCTAGGAAATGAATTGTTTAACCATCCCAGGGCTAAGGATATTGTAAAAGAGACTTTTCAGTTTATGCCTGAATACTATACCCATGAAGAGGTTGGAATTAATACCACTGGAATTGCGCTTCTAAAGCTATCTCAAGATGAAAGAGATGAGCTTATGGATGCCCTGGTTGAAGCAGGGGCAAAAAGTGCCTGCCTTACACTGCATGGCAATGAGGAACACCACAATGAAATTGTACGAAATAAAATTGCCTTTGAAACAATTGAAAAAACTGCAGAATATTTCAACTCCTATGGCATTGAACTGTATTTTTCAATTATGATGAACAAATATGTAATTGAAGACTGGAATGATATAGAAAAGTTTTTGGAGAAGACGCCTAGTTATGGCGCTTTTGCAGTTGTGCCTTTATACATGCCTTTTACAAGGTTAAGGGAATTTCAAAGACTTAGAGCTGAATATGAAGATTACCTGAAATTAAAAGGCAAGATGAGCCAGATAGGAATTGATGAAGAGGAGCTTTTCTACATAGTGGAAGCATATAATGAAAAAGCAGTTGCTGATTTGGTGAAGGACGGATTTGACTACAGGAAGGCTGAGGCACAATGCCCCAACTGGGCTTTTTTCAATATATCCCAGAATCTGAACTTATATTATGGCAATGCAGGTGCCAGAACAAGGCTGATTGGAAATCTTAGAAGCTCTTCAACTTTGGATTTGGTGGAAGCCATTAGGGACCTGAAGGCCAACTATGATTATTCAGCTTTTTATGAATTAGATAAACTGCCACCTGCAAATGAAGTACTGAAGAATGTGCAGCCCCTTAGATCAAATTACGTATATCCCAACGTAGCAAGTTGTTTATATAGCTGGTTTGATTTATGCTCCATACCCAGCTCCATAATTACAGAGTAAATGCAGTATGCTATTGTAAGCAATTGTTTTATTATGGAAACAACAGAATCTAACAATAATTTAACTTAGATTGGTAAGAAGTCTCCTATGTTTATTTATACTGCCCAAGAAGCCGAAGATATTGTAGGAATCAATGAAATTTTTCATGGTCCTACAGACTATCTTATTGTAAAGAACCATGTTTTCAAAAGCGATAATATGATTGTTCTCTATGTAGGAGAGGATTCAGCAATTATACAGGCTCTTGAAGAGCTGTTAGGCCCACAATTTGCAGGGTATACAGAATAAACAATTATTTTTAATGGAGGTGTTGTATTTGAAAAGCATAAAGCCAGGCCGGGGACCATCTATGATGGGAGTATTTGGAGGTATTATAGCAGTAGTGTTTGGCATTTTCTGGATTATAACTGCTGCAAGCATGGGAGCTCCACCCATATTTCCAATATTTGGGGTACTGTTCATAGCTATGGCTGTGGTAAGCGTAATCTACAACTACAAAAATGCTACCAGCAAGAACAGAATGTCCATATACGATATAACTGATGAAGATGAGGAACCGGATCCTTTAAATAAGTATATCAGGTATGACAAGGATGAAGATTATACAAGAGAGGTAAGCGATGAAAATGAATATATGAGGTTTTGCCCTTATTGTGGAGAACCCTTGAAGAAGGATTATGTCTATTGCCCTAAATGCGGGAAACAGATTAGGGATTAATGCTATATATTGATTGGATTGTTTAAAAGCAACAAAGGGATATTGATAAATTGAAATGTAAATGGTAGTCTAAATATATCAATAAAACACAAAAAGTACAAATGCATTTCATAAAAAAGGCAGTGGATAATAGTGTATTGAACATACCACTGGATATAATCCCATGACTTTAGTCATGGGAGGTGAGACTAAAGATGAAATTTGGAGGTAAACATGAAGGATACAGTATATATAATAGGACATAAGAATCCGGACTCCGATTCAATATGTGCAGCTTTAGGCTATGCAGAATATAAAAATGGAAACGGGGATATAAATGCAATCCCTGCAAGGTTAGGGAATATAAACAGGGAAACCAAATTTATACTGGACTATTTTGGGTTGGAAGCGCCAATGTACCTTGAAACGGTGCGACTGAGCGTTTCTGATTTGAATTTCGATAAGATTGCTCCAGTAAGCCCTGAAATATCATTGGGAATGGCTCTGGAACTGATGAAGAGAAACAATTTGAACAGTCTTCCCGTTGTAGATGAAAATGATAAGCTTATGGGGATTGTTTCCATATCTGATGTAATAGGTTCATACATAGACGTATGGGACAACAATATACTGGGCAAATCAGGCACTACTTTAGACAACATAATAGATACCCTTTCAGCTAGTATTATCACAATACCTGATGAGACAAGGCCCCTTATGGGAAAGGTGTTAATCCTGGCCATGGAGCCAAATACAGCAAGGGAATACATTGAGGAAAATGACATAGTCCTGTGCGGAAATAGAAGGGATGTTCAGGAAATTGCCATAAGGAGCAGCATTTCTCTTATGATAGTTACAGGAAATGCAAAGGTAGATGAGGATATAATAAGCCTTGCCAAAGAAAACAGAGTAGCCATCATATCAACACCACATGATACCTTTACGGCATCGAGGCTCATAACCCAATCTATTCCTGTAAGGGACGTAATGACCTGTGAAAATATTGTTAAGTTTTCACTTGATGACCTGGTGGATAATGTAAGAGAGCATATGTCCCAAACCAGATACAGGTCATATCCTGTAGTGGATCACAACAACAGGGTAGCAGGACTGATATCAAGATATCACCTTATATCAAGCACAAAGAAGAAGGTGATACTTGTTGACCACAATGAGCGAAGCCAATCCGTAGATGGATTAGAGGAATGTGAAATACTGGAAATCATAGACCATCACAGGGTAGCTGATGTATTTACCGGCAGCCCGATATATTTCAGAAATGAGCCGGTGGGAAGCACATCAACTATAATTGCTTCCATAATGTTTGAAAACGGAAGAAGGCCTTCAAGGAAAATTGCAGGAGCATTGGCAGCTGCTATAATATCCGATACGCTTCTTCTAAGGTCTCCTACGTCAACAAACACTGACAAGATTATGCTGGATAGGCTGGCAAGGATTGCAGATCTCAATGTCAACATATTTGCCAAGGAGATGTTCAAAGCCGGCACATCCCTTGCCGGAAGGACTCCAAAGGAGCTATTGGAACAGGATTTTAAGACTTTTACCATTGATGAGGAGAAGCTGGGAATTGCCCAGGTATATACCATGGACCCTGAAAGCTTAAAGGACATGAAATCAGACCTGATATCCCTGATGGAGGAGAGGGCAGCCAGCAATGGATATTCAGCATTTATGCTGATGCTAACAGATATATTCAACGAGGCTTCGGAAATAGTTGTAGTAGGCGACAAAAAGGAACTGGTAGCACAAGCTTTTGGTAAAACCCTCATAAACAATTCCTTCTATGCACCAGGTATACTTTCAAGGAAAAAGCAAGTGGTTCCGCCAATAATGAATTTCTTAACCAATATTAAGGAACTCAAGGATTAGAATTAAGAAAGCTCAGGGGGATAAATAAGCCATGAAGGATACTTTTATGGAGCATAATATGATAAGCTGTATTCATGAAAGATTAAATTTTATATATTCATTATCTGAAAATGTCTATAAATCTTTAAAAAATGAGATGGAATTAAAGGCATTATATAACTACTATAATGGACACTATATAAAAATAAATGATAAATATGAATATCAAAAGTATCCAGTACCGGTTATCTCCATAGAAGGAAAGGGAGATATAGGTTTTAATATTGATGGGGTATGGATTGAATTTTTTATTGATAGAGAAACATTTTATAAGGCTAATATTGAAGAATTGATAAATAAATATGATGTTGAAATATATGGTGGAAACAATTGCCTTATAGACTTTTACAGTGATGGAAAATCTGTTGAAGATTTGTTAAGTGATATAGAAAATTCAGATGAAGAAATCATTGGCATTTCAATATATTTAAAGGACACTAAATACAATAATATAAAAGATGCATTTTTTGAAGTGTGTAGTTTATTAAATATGTAATAAGCATTTGGTAATGGACATAATATGGCATTAAGAATGCCATGTTTTATTATTAATTTTCAAGGAGGGATTATATTGTTAAAAAGAATCTTATCAGTATTTCTTGTGATTAGTTTAATACTGGGCATGTCAATGGCAGCTTTGGCTAACTCTAATAGTAGTATCAGCTTTGAATTGAATGGCAATGAAACTTTACTGGAATCTGAAATATACTTTAATGAAAAAGGTCAGCTTATGTGTCCTATGAGGGAGATATCCGAAAAATTAGGGTATACAGTTATTTGGAATAATGAGGATAGAAGTGTTGAGGCCTCGAAAGAAGACTTTGCAGTAAAGATTAGTATTGGTGAAAATAAGGCTACTGTTAATGGCAAGGAAATTTATATGAGTTCAGAGGTAGTTTTAAAGAATAGTAAAACATTTGTACCTGTGGAGTTTTTTAGCAATGCTTTGGATCTAATTGTAGGATGGGATAGTAAATCTAGCACTTTAAAAATAAGGCAGCCTAGTATCAATACAGAGGAGTACTTCAAGACAGCTGAAAATAAGTCGATAACGGATAAGTTGAACACTTATATGGAAGCTCTACAAGAGAATAAAAACTTTCATGGAAGTATATTGGTTGCTAAAGGTAACGAGATTCTACTAGATAAAGGTTATGGATTTGCTGATTTAAATCAAAATACAACTAATAAAAGTCAGACTAGATTTGCCGTTGGTTCTGTAACTAAGCAATTTGTATCAATGGCAGTTATGCAGCTTTATGAAAAGGGTTTAATAGATATTGAGGATAAGGTTTCAGAATACTTACCTGATTTTCCAGCAGGAGATTCAATAACCATTCATAACCTGTTAACACACACTTCAGGATTAGTTAACTTTACAAATTTACCTGAGTTCTATCTTCTGGATTTGGAAAATACCAATCCAATGACTGTGGTAGATTTAATAAAAGACTTACCATTAGAGTTTCTACCAGGAGAAAAATACAGTTATAGCAATACTAATTATCTACTACTTGGTATAATAGTCGAAAAAGTAAGTGGCACTCCCTACGAAGAATATTTGCAAAGAAACATATTTGAACCTCTTAATATGAAGAATACCGGTATATTGTTTGGAGAGAATAATGAAATATATGATGCCACTGCTTATACTGGATATTTAGAGGTAATTCCTGTAGATGATGAAATATTGTTAAGGAATGTCTATGGAGCTGGAAATATATATTCTACAGTGGAAGACCTTTATAGGTGGGATAGAGCATTAAAAACAGAGCAGCTTGTTAAGAAGGAAACCTTAGATAAGATGTTTACTGGATATGCAGCTATTTCAGAAGCAGATTACTATGGATATGGATGGATTATTACTGATACAGGGTTAGGAAGAATGATATGGCATGATGGCGCAACTCTTGGATTTACAGCAAATATATCAAGGTTTGTAGATGAAGACCTTACTATTATTGTTCTAACAAATAATCAGGGTTACAATACCATAGAGCTGATAAATAATCTAGTCAAAATAGTATATAATATTGAATATGAAATGCCTGAAGCTATAGAAGAAATAGAAATAACAGATCCAACTCTCTATGATAGGTATGTGGGAGAATACTCATTGGCACCAGGTGTGATTATTACAATTACAAGAGATGACAATGGAATATATGCTCAATTAACAGGTCAAGATAAATTTGAGATATTCCCCAAATCTGAAAAGGAATACTTCTATAAAATAGTAGATGCACAAATTACCTTTATTGAAAACGATGAAGGAGAGATAACAGGTTTAGTATTACATCAATTAGGAATGGATATAAATGCTACTAAAATAAGATAGAAAAAATATAATTAGGAATTCAGCTTAAGTTGAATTCCTTTTATTTATTTAAATTACAATTTATGCTTTCTATAAGTTTTCTAAAGTTCCTTTCAAAAATTTCATCATCTTGAGTATTTCTCTTTTTGAACTTTGTGTATATTTTCTTCTTCCTTCTAAGCTCTGCGTTAAAATGCCTTCTGTTAAGCATGTTGTCAATATTTTTATCATTAATGATAAGCCCATTCTGGTTAATGCAATATGCACCCCTTGTCAGCGCCATGGCTGCAAGGCCATAGTCCTGAGTAATGAGTATATCGCCTTTTGCAATCCTGTTTGCTATGTAATAATCAACGCTGTCCCTTGAAATATCTACAGATACTATTTCTGCATAAGGGTCATCCAGCCAGACAGCGTAGTTTTTGACGACTACTATTTTTATACCGTACTCCTTTGCAACCTCTATGGCTATATCAACAACAGGACATCCGTCAGCATCGACAAAAATTTTCATGTGAGCACTCCTTATAGTTTAATTATATATTATAGTAGTATATAATTAGATTGTTAACAACATATTTTTGACTGAAGGGATGAATATATGATTAACATAGGATTATTAGGGTTTGGTACAGTAGGTACCGGAATTTTCAAGATACTTGAAAGCAGACAGGAGCAACTGAAAAGAATAACTGGAGAAAGCATAAGCATAAAGAGGATATTGGTCAAGAATCTGCATAAGAAGAGGGATGTGGAGATTAATCTTGATATAATCACCGATAATTTTGATGATATACTTACGGATAAAGACATAACCATAATTATAGAGGTAACCGGAGATTTGGAAGACAGCTACAATTACATAACAGAATCCCTGAAGGCAGGAAAGCATGTGGTAACTGCCAACAAAAAAGTAGCATCCAGGTACTTTGAGGAGTTTACAGACCTTGCAGACAAGATGGGATTAGCCTTTTTATACGAGGGCTGCGTGGGAGGAGGCATACCTGTTATTAAGCCTCTCAAGGAGCAGTTGGCGCTAAATGAAATTATAGAAGTAAAGGGCATATTAAACGGCACCTGCAATTACATATTGACCAGGATGGAGGAAGGATTAGAGTATTCTGAGGCGCTGAAAATTGCTCAGCAGCTGGGCTTTGCAGAGTTGGATCCTGCAGATGACGTTAAGGGCATAGATACCCGAAGGAAGCTGAGAATACTTGGAACCCTTGCACTTCAGGGGAGAATACAGGAAGAGGACATACTGTTAAGGGGAATAAGCAGCATTAAAGCAGTGGATATTGATTACATAAAAAGGATTAATTCCACAGTCAGGCTAATTGGGGAGATAAGGTCCTATGAGGATGGGTATACAGCCATAGTTGAGCCTGTAATAGTTAGTCAGGATTCGCCATTTTACAGCGTGTGTTACGAGAAAAATGCAATATTCCTAAAAGGAGACAATGTAGGGGACTTAATATTCTATGGAAGCGGAGCTGGCATGCTGCCTACAGGTAATGCAGTCCTGGAAGATGTAATAGACATAATAACCGGGTCATATAGAAATGGAAATTTACTGGGTACAAGAAAGCTTAAGAATCTGAATTCAAATATAAAGGGCGAATACTATTTGAGAATATCCAAATCTTGTAATGACATTGCAAATATAATGGAGAGCATTGCAAAGGAAATACTGTGCAGGGATGAATGTGTTGTAATAATGACCAGAAGCATGCTTTTGGAAGATATAACAAATCTACTTAAAGCTATGGAAATAAAAGAGGAAGAATACTTCCTTGCAAGAAGGGGGGAATAAATATGAAAATGAATAAAAAGGAACTAATGATTCTCATAGTTCCAATTTTAATAGCCTTAATACTATATCCCATATTGCCCGACATGATTCCAAGGCAGATAAGACTTGATGGCTCTGTAGCTTATATGCACAAGGGATTTATATTTTTATTGGCGTTATTGCCTTTTGTAGTGTATAAATACAGGAGACCGAGGAGATAACAGATATTACTCCTCTACCCCGTACTTCATCTTATAATAGTATATTGCAAGCTGAGTCCTGTCCCGAAGGCTCAGCTTTTCCAGCATGTTGGAAATGTAGTTCCTAACGGTGCCTTCGCTTAAATAAAGTCTTTCTGCAATTTCCCTGTTGTTTAGCCCTTCAGCCACAAGAAGCAGTATGTCATATTCCCTTTCAGACAGTCCCAGGTCCACATCTTTTTCAGCATATCTCTTTATTCCTGACACTATTTTTGAGTCAAATACCATGTTTCCTGCGTATACGGCATTAATTGCAGGTATTATTCCCTTTATATTGTACTTGAGTATATATCCTCTGCAGCCTAATGAGAGTGCCTGGGCTATATATTCCTGATCCTGGAAGGTGGTGATTAAAAGTATTTTTGCTTCAGGGTCCCTTTCAAGTATCTTTCTGGAGGCGTCAATTCCGCTTAAATTATTCATTCTTATGTCCATGAGTATTAAATCCGGATTGTGCCTGAAGTATAAGTCTACAGCCTCATTTCCGTCGAACCCTGTAGCCAGTATTTCTATTCCGCCTGCACTTATTATGGTTTTAAGGGATTCTACCACCAATGGGTCATCGTCTACAATTATGATGTTCATATTTATCATCCTTTCATAAGGGTTAGATGAATCTTAAATCCATTATCGAAGCCATAGCTTAAAAATCCGCCGTATTTTTCTGCAATCTCCTTAATGGACAAGAGTCCTATGCCCTTTGTACTGCGAAGGGATTTTTCATCAAACATGCTTCCATTATCCTTTATGGTAATTGAATAGAACTTTGGCTGATCCAGTAATGTTATCTTGAGCTTATCAGCATTGGAATGCTTAATGCAGTTTGTTATGCCTTCCCTTATGACGGAAAGAATATCAAACTTCATGTCGTAGCTTAAGTCGTCCTCAATTCTGTAAATAAGCTCTACGTCTATATTGGGTACATTGGTGCAGAGCTTCTCAATCTGTTCCTTTAAATCCAGGGATTCATTGTACAGGTTGTGAATGCTGTTGCGAATCTCCTCCATTCCCTTGGTCAATGTGTTTTGAAGAATATTAAGCTTTTCTAATATGTGTTTTTCCCCGGATATTATTTTTATGGATTCCACCTGCAATATGCTGCTTGTTAGCGTATGGCCTATGGCATCGTGAAGCTTTTTTGCAATTCTGTTTCTCTCAGTCAGAATTGCAATGTGTATACTCTTTTCCTTGTCCTTCTTCAGCTGTTCATTGTACTTCTCAAGAAGGAGGCTGTCTTCCCTTATCTTATCCCTTGCTCTGATGTTCTCCATGAGTATTTTGTTCTGCTCCTTAGCCATTGCTGAAATATAGGCTGAAAGTACGGAAAGGAGGATGTTTGCAGGATAGAAGTTTATAAATATAATAGGTGCCATAAGTACTGCATATAAGCCAAAATCCCAATATAGGTTATATATGATAATTGGAATATACAGTATGAACAGCCTGTAGGATATGGATAATGCTCCAAAAATGATATATAAAAGGGCTTTTATACGTTTCCTGCTTATTAGTTCCAGTAAGGAAGTAATTATAATGACTATGAGGAAATATAAAGCCAGATTCTCCTCTGGATAAGCCTTATATGTATTGTACAAAGAGAATATTATTATAATCAGCTTTTCCAATATCCTTTTTATATGTTCCATTTAATACAAGCCCTCCATTAGACTTTAAGAAAACCATTTATTACCTTTATTATACTTGTATCCATTACCAAATACAATTCAATTGATGACAAATGTCACACTACATTGTAACTGAGCACACTACAATGGGAAAAAAGAAAATAATACAATAGAATTGAAGTGAGGTAAAGGGTGATGAGGATGATTGTTAAGGTAAAAAATGTGGTAAAGAGATACTCGGAAAAGATTGCACTTGACCATTTTAATATGGAGGTATATGAAGGGGAGATATTAGGCCTGTTAGGGCCAAACGGATGCGGAAAGACTACAGCCATAAACTGCATTTTGTCCCTTCTTAGCTTTGATAAGGGGGAAATAGAGGTATTTGGAAAAAAGATGACCCCAAATTCCTATGATATTAAAAGGCAGATAGGACTGGTTCCCCAGGAGGTTTCAGTATTTGAAAACCTGACAGTAAGGGAAAATATAGACTATTTCTGCGGATTATATGTAGATGATAAAAATGTAAGAAAAAGATACGTTGATGAAGCCATAGAGTTTGTAGACCTTAAGGATTATGTGAAGTTCTATCCCAAAAAGCTCAGCGGGGGATTGAAAAGGAGGCTTAATATTGCCTGCGGAATAGTCCATAAGCCTAAGCTTATATTTATGGATGAGCCTACGGTGGCAGTGGATGCCCAGAGCAGAAACTTCATACTGGAGGGAATAAAAAGGCTGAACGGTGAAAGCAGCACAGTTGTATACACCACTCACTATCTGGAGGAGGCAGAAATGCTTTGCAGCAGGATAGTCATAATGGATAACGGAAAGGACATAGTATCGGGGACCACAGAAGAGCTTAAAGCCATGATAACCACATCGGAGAAAATAGTGGTAAGCTTTGTAAGCATAGAGGATAGTGTGGCAAGCCTTATGAAGGGCATTCCTCATGTAATAGATATAGAAAGAAATGGAGAGGACTTCATCATCAAATTTGAAAATGGTATAAATAATCTATCTAATCTATTGAGCTTTATTACCGAGCATAACCTAACATATACAAAGCTGTACAGCAAGCTCCCCACCCTAAACGATGTATTCCTGGAGCTGACAGGAAAGGAGCTGAGGGATTGATATGAATAATATTATCAGGAACTGTATATATCAGGGGAAAAACCTGTTCAGAGATGGATCCTTCCTCTTCTGGGGAATGACATATCCCATAATCATGGCAGTCTTCTTTTATGCTGCATTTAACGGAATGATGAATGTAAACATTGAAGATATAAACATTGGTATTAAGGAAAACAAGGGGATTTCCAATATACTTGAGGAAATAGATTTTATAAATGTCCATAAAATTGATGAAAGTGAAGTATCAGAAAAGCTGGAAAGTGGGGAAATTGATGCCTTTGTAGATGGAAACCTCAATCTAATAGTTAAAAAATCCGGCATAAATCAGACCATAATAAAGGAAGTAGTAGAGCAGATAAAACAGATATTAAAGCTTAACCGGCCTGTTGACGGGTCTGAATTTTCCGTAAGCTATGTGACAGGGAAAAATCAGGAAGCCAATTCAATTGTTGTAATATTTTATTCACTTATAGCCATGGTTTCCACCTACGGAATTTATGCAGGAATTGCAACTGCCAGCCTGGTACAGGCAAATTTGTCCAATATAGGCATAAGGATCAATGCAACTCCCCTTAGAAAGGAGAATTTTTTAATAGCTGGAGTTATAGTTTCCTTTTTAATGAATCTACTTGCAAATGCAATACTCCTTCTATTTATCAATTACGTTTTGAAAATACATTTGTTTAATGATATAAAATACAGTGCTGTTTTTATAATACTGGGGAACCTGTTTGGGGTGATTCTTGGAATATTCATTGGAGTTTCCAACAAGAAAAGCAGCAATACAAAGACCTTGATTGCCATTGCAGTTACACTGTTATTATCGTTTTTCTCGGGGATGATGGGCCCATGGATTAAAGTAATGCTGGATGAATATATACCATTCCTAAACAGAATAAATCCGGTATCTATAATAACCAATAACTTATACAGGATTAACCTTCTGGGAAGTACCAGAAGTGCAGTAGAAGGTGCAATTATGCTGCTGTTTTACTGTATGGTGTTTCTGCTTCTATCCTATGTGTTTTTGAGGAGGAAGAGCTATGACAGTATTTAAGTATTTCCTGAAAATTGCCATCAAAAACAGATGGATAATAATAATGTATGTAACCATATTTTTCGTAATGACTGTATTAAACAGCAATGATGCTGTAAAAAGGGAGGAAAGCTTTGTAGAAAGCAAGCTGAATATAGGCATTATTGATAACTGCAACAGTGAGCTGTCAAACAGCTTAAGAAAGTATCTGGAGGCCAAGAACAATATAGTGGATACAATGGAGGATGAGGATTATATAAAGGAGCAGATTTTCCTGGAAGTAGCTGATGCTGTAGTAATAATACCTGAGGATTTTGACGAAAAGGTAATAAGGAGAGAGGAATCCGTACTGGTATATAAGGATGACAGAAAGCCTCAATCCATACAGATTGAGAATCAGATAAACAAGTTTCTTGCATTTGCCAATATAACCTATGAGAATGGAAATTTTGCTCTTAAGGATGTAGCAGAAGCATTGAATGAAAGTGTGGAGGTTCATGTATTGCCCAGTGGGGAAATTGAAGGCTCAGGTATAAATACATGGTTTAAATTCTATTTTAACTTTACAGGATATGTCACCATAGCCCTTTACATTGCAGTCATAGGCGTTGTAATGTCTGATTTCAGGGATGAGAATATTGACAGCAGGAGAAGGATATCCTCAAAGAGATTTCTGGAGTTCAACAGGGAAATATATCTTGGACAGCTTACTCTGGCTTCAGCAGTTACAATAACCTTTATTATAGCAAGTATAATTTTTATGAGGGAGAATATTTGGAATGTATACTTTTTAAAATACGTTGTCAACCTCATTGTGTTCTCGTTCTCAATATTATGCCTGACATTTCTAATCAATAATATTACAAGGAATAAACATGCAATAACTGCTTTATCCACTGTATTATCCTTAGGGACTTCCTTTATATCCGGAGTAATGGTTCCTCAGGAAATATTGGGGGATAAGGTTCTAGCAGTAGCAAAGTTTTTCCCCACATATTATTTTGTAAGGGTAAATGAATCCATGATAAATTCCCTTTCAGATATAGGATTTGATATTTTTATGCAGCTGTTGTTTGCAGTAGCCTTTTTGCTTCTAGGGCTTATATTTTCAAGAAAGGATTTGTTAGTCCAATAAAGGGTGGCAAATGCCACCCTTTTAGCTTAGATCCACAATCCATGCGTCAGCAATATAATCCTCTATTATTTTTGTACCCAGATTAAACCATCCTTTACAGTTATTCAAAATTATAGAGTCTCCAGTTACTACCCTGTTCATTTTAGAAAGACTTACATCGCTATTTGGTACTAGCTCTACTTCTACGTTTAATTTCCAGCTAGATGCACAGTCCAGTATCTTTTTCTTAAGCATTCCAGAATTGGAAACTGGTGAATCTAAGTAAAATACAACTTCGGGGACTTTTAGATTTTCTAAAGCCATACCAATTAGATTTAAGGCTTTATCTGTCTTATCTATGATTCTATAGGTTCCCCGTAATCCTGCTAAATCCCTGATAACCCCATCTCTTCCCAGTATGAGGATACTTCCTGATAAAGCTACTTCAAGGGTTATTATGAGGTTGAATCCATCTATGTGAATTGGACCTTCCTTGGCAAGTTCTATTGGGTAGAGCTTATTCTTTCTGATTTCATATTCAATTTTTGGTGAAGTGGCTCTTTGGAGAGCTGCTCTTTGCCTTAAGGATAATAAGTAATGATTTCCTACAAATTGAATTACAGATTTCATATTGTACCCTCTATCCAATAGCCATTGAATTTCCTCCTGAGCAATTTTTAAAGTTTTTAGTGATTCTTCAGAAAACCACCTGCTATCTTCAGAAACAAAGCCTCTTTTCTTTTCATTCAAAGACATTTTGCCGTTCCTTTCTTTCCTTTTAGCTATATTATACACCAAAAAAAAATATAATAGCAGGAGCAATACAATTTAAAGCATTGTAACTATTTATAGAAGCATATATGATATAATATAATTAATATTATTACAATTGATGGTTGACAGAATATGATTATCATAATTCAAAGGTATGGTCTGGATAGCTATCAATTGTCCATTGCTAATAAAAAGGAGGTTTTTAGATGGACAATGTAAAGAAAATAAGGCTTGCAAATCTTCCTACGAGGATAGAAAAGCTGAACAGGTTAAGTAAAGAGCTGGGGAAAAATATATATGTTAAAAGGGATGATGAAACAGGCACAGAAATTTCAGGCAACAAAGTGAGGAAGCTTGAGTATTCAGTAGCAGAGGCACTTAGCAGAAACTGCGATTATCTTATTACCTGCGGAGGAATTCAGTCAAACCACTGTAGAGCCACTGCTGCAGTAGCAGCCAAGCTTGGAATGGGAGCATATCTGGTACTTAGAGGGAACGAAGATACTCCTGTAGAAGGAAACCTGTTCCTGGATAGGATGCTGGGAGCAGATATTAAGTTTATAACTCCTGATGAATATAGATATGAAAGAATGAATATTATGAAGCGCATAAAGGAAGAACTGTATAGCCAAGGACACAATGCCTACATAATTCCTGAGGGAGCATCAAATGGAGTAGGCTCATTAGGATATATAAATGCAATGGAAGAAATACTGGAACAGGAAAGGGAAATGGGAATTAAATTCGATGCTGTAGTTGTGACAGTAGGGTCTGGAGGCACCTTTTCAGGGCTTTATTATGGGAACTATGTAAATAACAATAGTGCTGCTGTATACGGGTTCAACATATGTGATACCAGTGAATACTTTAAGGATATAGTACTTGGACTATTAAAGGAAATATCAGATTATACAGGAAGGGAAATTAAGGTAGGCAAAGAGGACTTGAATATCATAGACGGATATCAGGGAAGGGGCTATGCCTTAAGCCGCGTGGAAGAAGTAGAATTCATAAATTATCTTGCAAAACTTGAAGGAATAATATTGGATCCAGTATATACAGGAAAGGCCATGTACGGGCTGGTGGAGGAAATTAAAAAGGGAACATTTGATGAGCATGAAAACATATTGTTCATCCACACAGGAGGGCTCTTTGGGTGGAATATGGATCAAAGGAGTCTGCTTAAATAATTGTTGAGGTGATTACAGTTGAAGAGGATACTGGTATTAGGTTTAATGCTTATGCTGGCTGTATTTCTACCTAGCTGTAGCGAAGAAGCTGCAACGGATACCATAGGCATAAGAGGCGAAATAAAGGAGATATATACTTCTGAGGATGGAACATCTATTACAGGGATTTTGGTTGAAGGCGAAGTTCAGGAGGACACAATGTATGACAGCGCAAATGTATCTATAGATGACAATACTGAAATATATATGGGTGAAGAGAAAATAAGCGCTGAGGACCTTGAAACAGGGCTTATGGTAGAAGTTGTATTTGAAGGCCCTGTAGCAGAATCCTATCCTGTACAGGGTACTGCCAAAAAAATAACTATAATAGAATAATGATGGGAGGGTACTATGTTTAGGCTTGATCCAATAAAAAGCATGAATGAAGAGGAAAGGCTGAAATATATGAATATGCTGTTAAAGGGGCAGTTAAGTTCAGAAAGGGACATTTTAGCAAACCTCTCCAATGCATCTGCAATAATAATGGCTTGTGTAGAAAGGCTTAACTGGGCTGGATTCTACATACTGAGGGGTGATGAGCTGGTACTTGGGCCATTTCAGGGGCTTCCTGCCTGCAACAGGATTAAAACAGGAAACGGGGTTTGCGGCACAGCAGTAGCTACAAGAAAAGTCCAGCTGGTACCTGATGTACACCAGTTTCCAGGGCACATTGCCTGCGATGCAGCTTCCAATTCAGAGCTGGTAGTGCCCATTATAAAGGAAGATAAGGTATATGGAGTACTGGATTTGGACAGCCCGGAAAAGGGAAGGTTTACAGAGCTGGAGAAGGAGTACTTTGTAAGGTTTGTGGATACATTAAATGAATATATAGATTGGGAAAGGATATAGGAGATTATTTGAAGGATTTTATATTAAGGAACTGTTTTTGTAAAGTATATAGATAAACAAGGAGTTCTGCTATGGGAAATAAGGCATATTTACAAAGAACAAGTTTCCAATACAAGATTTATCAAGTATGAAAATCTTTCCGAAGTCAGTTTTTTATATTTGAAAATATGTATCATAGCAAAAAAGGCGTATAGATAAAGAAAAGGCTCGACTATGGAGAATTTGCCTGAAATATCCGGCGAAGTAAAACCAAAAGGTTTGCGACTTGAACGAAGTGAATTCGCAAACCGGTTTTACGAGCCGTGATATTTCGCAAATTCGGAATCGGAGAGCCGTTATTTATCTATACGCCTCTATTATATCTCTCTTACTTCGATTATCTCCTGTATTACCTCGTATTCATGAGGATATACTGGCCTGTCTATGTATTCCATTTCTCCTATCTGATTATCATAGGGGTCGTGTCTTAAGAACTTTCTTTCAGGATACAAGCCATAGTGGAATTCAGAATTGGCTACCATTCTGAAGGGGTCTAGATTTCCAAAGTAGAAGTTCCACCTCTTTTCACTGCCCTTTCTTAAAGCGGAGCCTCCAAAGGAAAGGTCGGCAAAGAGCCATCCATAGGGTTCTATGTAAAACTGGGCCCAGTCATGGCATCCTATGAAATTTGGATTGATAAAAAGCCCTGATTGCCATTTGGAAGGAATGTTTGCAATTCTGCACAGAGTAATGAAAAGAAGGGCTTGTACTCCACAATCCCCCTTAAGGTTTAAGGCAGCATATTCAGGAATATTTGTAATGGCAGCATACTGCCTTACAAAGGAATACTGTACATTTTTGGTTATATAGTCGTATATTTTTCTGGCTTTAATGAGGGGATTTTTTTCGCTGCCCGCTATCATATCAGTAAGTTCTACAAGATATGGCGTAAACCTTATTTGAGGCAGGCATTCTTCTGTATAAAAGCCTGGCTGATGGCTGGATACTTTATCTGGTGAAAGCTCATTGTACTTTATGTGGTTTTCATAGGAGTACTCTACTGTGAACTCATCGTTACCTTTAAGTATTTCCTCAAAATATATGGTCCTTTGAGGATAGTCTTCCCTTGATATGTATTTAGGCTTATGGCTGGTGTTCAACATCCTTATATTTTTTATTTGCTGTGCATTTTGGGGTATTGGAAGGTGAACCCTGATTTTTTCACCTTTTCTGATATGCTCCTCTTTTAATTTCAATCCTGTTTTTACATGAATAAGGTATTTTACCTCTCCTTTTTCAATTATTTTATCAATTACTTCATCAAGCAGTTTAGAGTCGTCTTTCCTTGGATGCAAAAATCTATGTTTCATGTCCGTATTAACTTTTATGATATTGTTTAAAAAGCTTTTATGAAATGTTACCTTGCCATCAACATATATCCAGTCTATGTATCTTTCATCCTTTAAATATTGAAATTCCTCTTCTGTCAGGTTTCTGATTTCATTTTTTGCTAGTTCCAGAGCTTCTTCATAGCTATATATGTAATCCTCTTTAAGCCTTCTTATCCTGTCCTTTTCAAATATCAGCCTGTCCTTCAATATTTGGGGCATGTTCCTCTTGAGAAATATATCAATTAATCTCAGGGATTCGTTGAAATCACCGCAGTACATGGTCTTTTTTATATCCTCGGGAAGGTCTATCATCAGGTATTCTAATCTGTTCAATTATATCCCTCCATGTCAAATAAAATTAATATTTGTTCATTGTATAAAAGTATTTTTTATTATATTATATATATGTTTGTGAGAAAACGAAAGAAAAAATGAGGTAAGCGAATTAATAGTACCTTAGTCATATAAAATGATACTTTACATCATAAAAAGCTATGATATATAATATATATGGTATATATACATCAAGAAACATACCACATATAGTACAGGGGGGATATTATGATTAAGGTAGAAAAGAGAAACGGAATGATAGTAGATTTTGATGGCGATAAGATTGTAAAGGCCATCAGCAAGGCCATGGCGGAAACAGAAGAAGGTGTTGACGAGAAGGTAGCAAGGGATATTGCCAGAAAGGCTTTCCAGCATTTTAGCAATACCGAGGTTGTGAATATAGAAAGTATTCAGGACTTCGTTGAAATAGAGCTTATGAAGGTTAAACCGGAGGTTGCTAAAAAATACATATTGTACAGGGATGAAAGAGCAAGGCTAAGAAAGCACGGCTGGGTAATGACTGACCTGCAAAGGGATATCTATGAGAAAAAATACAGGTATGACAATGAAAGCTTTGATGAGTTTCTAACCAGGGTAAGCGGAAACAATAACTTCATCAAAAAGGCCATAAAGGACAAGAAGTTCATGCCTGCAGGAAGGATACTTGCAGGAAGGGGACTGCATAAGCTGGGAAGAAAGATAACATTGTCAAATTGCTATGTAATGCCAAAGGTTGAGGACAACATAGAATCCATATTTGATACTGCAAAGTATATGGCCAGAACCTATTCCTATGGAGGAGGAGTAGGACTTACTCTGTCAAAACTTAGACCAAAAGGAGCAAAGGTAAACAATGCCGCCAGCACTACAACGGGTGCTGTTTCATTTATGGACCTGTATTCACTGGTAACAGGGCTTATAGGCATGAAGGGAAGGCGTGGAGCCTTGATGCTCAATCTTGACTGCAACCATCCGGATATAGAGGACTTTATAGATGTCAAGAACGACTTAAAAAAGGTGAATTATGCCAATATATCAGTGAATGTAACAGATGAGTTCATGAAAGCAGTAATTGAAGACAAGGATTATGAGCTGTACTTTAAGGTAGAAGCTACTGGAGAGGAAATCAGAAGGACTGTAAGGGCAAAGGAGCTATTCAGGAAGATAGCTAAAAGCAACTGGAACATGGCTGAACCTGGAATACTGTTCATAGACAGGATAAACAGCTGGCATTTATTGAGTGAGGATGAGGAATTTGAGTTTGCAGGAGTAAATCCATGTGCTGAGGAGACATTGCCTGCCTGGGGCAGCTGTAACCTTTCCTCCATCAATCT
>Ga0134096_1000346_pt1 | contig 54118 bp, 56 predicted proteins | sample 7_2taG_FD_94448 | JGI IMG/M metagenome (GOLD analysis project Ga0134096, IMG submission 94448) | Switchgrass degrading microbial communities from high solid loading bioreactors in New Hampshire, USA - 7_21_20_110_A3 metaG | ecosystem: Engineered > Bioreactor > Semi-continuous > Anaerobic >... | reverse complement strand
CGAGCTTGCCATATCCTGCATGTATCCCATACGTGCCCAGATTGAAGTAAATACGAAAAGCGACGAGGTCATAAGGGCACGAAAATTCGTCTTAAAGCTTTTGCTGAATCGGGCGCCCAAATCACTCAGGCTAAACGCCTTGGCCGATGAATATGGCGTAAGCTTTGAACCAAGGTTTTCCCTCGATCCGGACGAGTGCATAAGATGTGACAGATGCGTCAGGGCTTGCGAAACGCTTGGGCCCAGTGCTATAGGGCCGGCATGGAGGGGATTTAACAAAAAGATAGTACCGCCTTTCACGGAACCGCCAAAGCGGTGCATAGGATGCGGTGCGTGTGCTGACGTGTGTCCTACGGGATATATAAAGTGCGTCGATGAAGGTGATGAAAGGACGATATGGGACCGCAAGTTTAGTTTAATACGATGTCCGATTTGTGGCCAAACATATACCACGGAAGAAGCGTTGAAATTTACGGGGATAGAAGATCCTGATGCCAGGTTGTGCCCTAGGTGTCGTAAGCGCGAGTACGCGTCGAAGTTTCAGATCTTTGTGCATTAAATGTTTCGCAAATTGGTTTGGGCCTGCCTAAGGGGGAAGCGGGCTTGTTTAAAAAACTAATCTATAGGGGGGTTGGAAAATGGAGAAAGTGCTTCTCATCTCTCCAGAGAAGTGCGTAGGTTGCGGCAGTTGTGAGTTGGCCTGCTCCTTGGCAAAGGAGGGAGAATGTAGGCCATCTTTGGCGCGGGTCACCGTTTACAGATTTGAGGCCGGGGTCAACGTGCCCATGACATGCCAGCAGTGCGATGAAGCTCCATGTATCAGTGTATGCAAGGCAGGTGCCCTTGCTCGGGATGAAAAAAACGTCGTTCAAGTCGATTCGTCTAAGTGCATAGGATGCAGGATGTGTGTTATGGCATGTCCCTTTGGCAATATGTCCTACCATTGGGAACAGAATACTGCCCTCAAATGCGATCAATGTAACGGTAGTCCCTATTGCGTGGAGTTTTGTCCGACCAAAGCATTGGATTACGTTCCCGCAGATGCGATAAGTCTCCAGAAGAAAAAGGAATTTTCAGCGAGGTTTGCCAAAATAGCCCAGGAGGTGAGCGAGTGATGTTCGGCTATATGGGAAAAGTTTTGCGCGTAAATTTATCGACCAAGAACATAACTCTTGAGCCTCTAAGGATGGACTGGGCTAAGAATTTTTTGGGAGCCAGAGGCTTGGGAAGCAGATACCTTGTCGAAGAGGTTGACCCCAATGTCGATCCCTTTAGCCCGGATAATAAGCTGATATTTGCAACAGGTCCTGTCACCGGAACTCTTGCCACCTCTGCCGGAAGGTTCAATGTGGTCACCAAGGGGCCCTTGACGGGTACGATAGCTGCCTCTAATTCCGGGGGTTACTTTGGTCCGGAGCTGAAGTATGCGGGCTACGACATGATAATTTTCGAGGGCAAATCCGAAAATCCCGTGTATTTGTGGATTTACAACGACCATGTGGAGCTAAGGGACGCATCTCACATTTGGGGAAAGGACAGCTACGAGACCACAGATGCCCTTTTGTCCGAGACTGACCCTGAGGCGAAGGTGGCCTGCATTGGCCCGGCAGGGGAGAGGTTGGTGCTTTTTGCCTGCGTAATGAACGATAAGCATAGGGCCGCGGGCAGGACAGGCGTCGGTGCAGTTATGGGATCTAAAAACCTCAAGGCCGTCGTCGTCAGGGGAACGGGAGGAATAAAGGTCGCAGATAAGGAAGCCTTTTTGGAAGCGCTTCGAAAGGCACGCAAAAAAATTGCCGAACATCCCGTCACGGGCGGAGGATTGCCTGCTTATGGCACTAACGTCTTGGTAAACGTCATAAATGCCGCCGGAGCCTTGCCGACGAGAAACTTTAAAGAAGCGTGGTTTGAGGGCGCCGATAAGATTTCGGGAGAAACCATGGCTGCTACTGTCCTAATGAAGAACAAGGCATGTGCGAGCTGTGCGTCCGCTTGCGGCAGAGTCACCAAGGCCATGGGGGAGATTGGCGAGGGGCCGGAATATGAAGCCGTTTGGGCATTTGGGGCGCAGTGCGGCGTGGATAACCTGGAGGCCATCTGCAAGGCAAACTTCATTTGCAATAAACTTGGCATGGATCCTATAACCATGGGAAGCACCATAGGATGCGCCATGGAGTTGGCCGAGCTTGGCTTGATAGACGAAAAAAAGGCAGGTGTATCGTTGCATTGGGGAAACGCCGAGGCGATCGTAAAGCTGACGGAAGATGCGGGCTACAAGCGTGGTTTTGGCGAGGAGCTGGCGCTTGGATCTTACAGGCTTGGTGAGAAATACGGGCATCCGGAGCTCTCCATGTCGGCTAAAAAGCAGGAAATGCCCGCTTACGATCCGAGGGCTTTGCAGGGCATGGGACTGGAGTATGCCACCAGCAACAGAGGCGGATGTCACGTAAGGGGCTACCTAACTTCGCCGGAGGTGATGGGTATCCCAGAAAAATTAGACCCAACCGATACCGCATCCAAGCCTCAATGGGCAAAGACCTTCCAGGATTTGACCGCTGCCGTTGACTCTCTGGGCTTTTGCCTGTTTTTGACCTTTGCGTTGGACGCAGGAGATCTTGCCTCTCAGGTTGCCCCGATCATCGGCAAAAAAGTCACGGCAGAAGAGCTGCTTCTGGCCGGCGAGAGGATATGGAACTTAGAAAGGCTATTTAACTTAAAGGCCGGCATATCGCCAAAGGAAGATACGCTACCGCCACGGTTGCTTGGCGAACCTATCCCGGCAGGTCCATCCAAGGGAAAGGTCAATAAACTTCACGAAATGCTTCCTAAGTACTATGAGCTGCGTGGATGGGATAAGACCGGGATACCTACTAAGGAAAGGCTGGAAAGCCTGGGGTTGCTGGACGTCGCGGCTAAATATTCGCTTTAAACCGTCAATACAAAAGGCAGGGAAGGAGTCCTTCCCTGCCTTTTGTATTCTTAAGTCAGGGCTTGGTTTTTTGCACTGTTCGGTTATAATTGGACGTAAAATCTGGTAGGGAGCGTGTTTATGGAGGATCAATACGACTTAGAGATCAGGGCAAGGTATGCGCGTAAGGTCATATTAATTGGCTTGACGTGCAACTTGTTGCTGATGGTTTTTAAGTTGACGGTGGGAATATGGGGCAAAAGTAGTGCGCTAGTGGCCGATGCTATCAATTCGTTGTCCGATTCCATCACTGATGGAGTTGCATTGTTCAGCTTTTTTGTGACTGGCAAGCCCAAGGATGCAACACACGACTTCGGTCACGCGAAGTTTGAAACGCTATCTACGTTGATAATTGGCATCTTTTTGCTCGTAGCTGCAGGTTTTATTCTATGGAGCAGCATTGGCAAGATAGTTTCCGTTGTAAAGGGGATACCTATCGAGAGAATAAGCGTGCTAACCTTAATTCCGGCAGCTTTTACCATGGCAGTCAAGGAGTCGTTGTACATATACACCAACGGAATGGCAAAAAGACTTGACAGCAGCTCCCTGAAGCTCAAGGCCTGGGATCACAGAAGCGATGTATTTCTTGCGGGGGGAACGTTTTTGGGGATAGCGGGAGCCGTGCTGTGCGGCGAGAAATGGCGCGTACTAGATCCGCTGACGGCATTTATCTTAGGTGTCATCATATTGAAATTAGCTATGCCTTTAGTGCTTGAGAGCTTAAATGAACTGCTTGAGGCTTCCTTGCCCGAGAAGGAAGAAGAAGATATCCTCAGGCTGATTTGGGAAATTCCAGGGATTGAGGGCATACACGACCTTAGAACTCGTCGATTGGGTCCACATATTGCCGTGAGCGTTCACATCATGATGAAACAAGATATGCCCCTTAGCGAAGCACACGATATAACCATGGAGTTGGAAAAGCGCTTCAAGGAACGCTTTGGACCTCATAGCATAATAACCGTTCACATGGAGCCGGCTGATCCGATGAGATTATCTAAGAGCTACCCTAAACCTAAGGAGGCGTGAACCCTCCTTAGGGAAGGTAATGGCATTTAAAACGGCTCGAAGCCCATTTCCGCCATGAAGTCTTTGTGCATTTCTTTTATTTGTTCATCGATGATTCTCATGTGCTCTGCTTCCCAACTGGCCAACTTATTCAACACTTTCTTCCCGTCTGGGTGTTCTGTCTTTTGTGAGGCTTTCGTGTAGAAATTGTTGAAATCCCGCTCTAGTGATAGCGCCATGCGAAGTACGCTTATATCTGAGACGTCGGCAATAAGCGACGTTTGAAGCTCTTCTTCTACCCAGGGCTTTCTTAATATTTCCTGTGCTGTTTCCTCGTCCATTTCCGTGGCTGCATAGGTGTCCCATTGGCCGGTGCTCTTGATCTTGTTGAGCTGGTCTTCGATGAACTTGCAATGGGATAACTCCCAATCCGCCAGATAGTCAATGAGCGACTTGGTGCTGGGATTCACTACTCTATCCTTGGCGCTTAAGTAAAAATCTCTGGCCTCTTTTTCCATCTTCAAGGCGAACTCTAAAATTTTTCTCTCCAGTTCCATTGTGACCCCTCCTTCTAATTTGTGAAGTGGTTTTAATTTTATTATATATCTTGAGGTGCGAAAGTTCATGAATTATCAGTGTTTAACCTCCTGCTCTCAAAAAGCGCAATCTGAAGGCCTTTATGAAATCCTCGAACTTTTCGTCTTCGACCAATATCCTCACGTAAACGACCGGAAAGCACATGGCACCCAATTTGACCTTCGATGCCTTGCTTATATATGCTTTCCAAAAAGGACCTTCAAAGAGACCGTCATCCAATTCACTGCCGCCTATTTGGCGAAACCAATCTAGAAATTCATCTCTTTTTATGGTCCTCATTTCCAAGAATACTTCTTTGTATGCCTTCATATTTTGACATTGACACATCATGACATATATTTCCCTTTCTGACTTATTTAATTACATATGTCTGGTCCTTGCCCAGGCTTTTTGCTTTATACAAGGCTTCATCGGCTCGCCTAAAAATATCTTCAAGTGGCTCCCCTGGCCTGGCATTGGTCAATCCCATGCTTGTCGTGACGAGCAGGCCTTCTGATAGAAATTCTTCTTTGATGATACGACGCAACCTTTCGGCCAAGTGTAGGGTTTGCTCAATTGAGTTTTGACAGAAGACCATAAATTCATCCCCACCCCAACGAACGAAAAGATCCGTCTTGCGTAAGGATTTTTTCACGATTTCGCCCACTTTAGAAAGAACGGCATCGCCCATTAAATGTCCATAGGAGTCATTTATGATTTTAAAATTATCCAGATCGAATAAGATAATCGAGTATGTATCATTTGCGGCTGAAGATAAGCTGCGCTTGATGAGTATTTCCCCTGCCCATCTGGCCATGGCCCCGGTTAGGTTATCGATGGTTGCCAAAGTGTATAGATCGTTAATCAGCTGTTTTTGATGTAGAACTTCATTTTTATAATTTGTAATGTCAACGAGGACGCCCGCAAGCTTTACCGGTTCGCCTGAATCGAAGTCCGTCTCGATTGGCTTTGTCTTACTCTCGAGCCATATATAAGTTTCGTCCGATCTTTTGACCCTAAATTGCAAATTGAAGACATCGTTTTTTAACAAACCCGAGCATAGGTCCGACAGGAACTTCCCCCTATCATCAGGATGTATTAAATCAATAAATTGCTCAAATGTATTAATATTATCCAATGTTTCATAACCCAAAAGCCTTAATCCAGATTCGCTGATGTTGATGTTGTTCGTTCGCAAGTCATGTTCCCAGTATGCTATATTCCCAATTTCAAGTGCCAGATCTAGGCGATTTTTTTCTGTAACGAGCTTTTCCTGAGCTTGTTTCAGTTCGGTTATATCAATGATAATGCCTACTATACCAAGCAGTTTGCCGGAAGAGTCTTTGACAGCGCTCTTGCGCTCCACGGCGTAGTGTTTTTTGCCGCTAATCATCCTAACCCTCTCGTAGCTGACGTGAGATGGACCGCCAATTTCAAATAAAGGTTTTTCACCTTCTGCACAGGCCTTTGCATCTTCCGGGGGCAAAAAATCGAACATATTTTTGCCTATAATTTCTTCCTTTGACATATTCAAAAAGCGCATTAAAGCTTCATTGCAAAGCAGTATAGTCCCGTTGCTGTCCTTGAAGTAAATGGGTTCTGGAAGTAGCTCTATTAGGTTAAGCAAAAACATTTCACTGTATGTGGAATCGGCCAATGGAATCTGGTGTTGTTTTTTATGATGATAAATTAATAATATTACAATTCCAATCGATATGCTCAATAGACATATGGCGGATCTCTCGGATGAATTCAATAAACTTTCTAACACATTCATATTATAAAAGCAGTGAGCTCCTTTCAAAATACGCACTTAAACGATAGGCACAACCTGCCTAAGCCTTTCAGACATAGACCATCATAATTAGCAAACACAGAAAGTATGTGGCATAAAAATCAAAAGGTGCAATTTATAATTCTGCATTAATTATAACCAAAATCCCTGTTTAACTTAAGCAAGTTAAACAGATCTAACAAATCAATTTTTGTACTATAGGTCCTTACAATGCCACGTATTGTAAGGATAGCCTGACTTTCCTTGAAGCATTTCAGATAGATATCAGCCTTAACTTTGCTTTGTAAAAAAGTTATAATTGATTTGCAATCGATAAAACTGGCATGAGATGATTAAAGGAGGGTTGTGAAATGGCGCGCATGGCTGAAGCTAAATTTGCAATGCCTCATGTAGGTCATGAAGAACATCTTTGTTATCTGGAAAACATTAGGTTCATCGATGCCAATCTGGAAGAATACAAGAAGTTAGTCAGAGATCCGAAGTACGTATGTCGCAGGTGTGGCAGAGCAGCAGCGAAAGCTGAAAACCTCTGCGAACCGGAGGCCCTATGATAGATTTCACGAATAAGGCGGGGCAAGCTACCCCGCCTTATTCGTTCGCAAGCCAATATGATCCTGAACCTCGAAAAGGTCGTTTATTATGCCGTAGGCTGTATCGGGTAAAGTCGGGTTGGTTTGCGATATCACAAGCGGTGCCATTATATCAGTATAAATCTTTAACATGGCTCCTTGATCCCTCACAGTTGAAAAGACGTCATGAGCTTCTACTTCGGTCACGTTAACTTCCGCTGTAGGGGAGCTTTTGTCAAGTTCTGCCCTGCAGATCAACTTTAAATGCTTACCGGCTTTTAAGGCATTTTGGACCCGATCTAAGGTTATATCGGTTATGCCGGTCTTATTTACCTCAAAAGGTGTAATTCCTGCGTTACAGAATGCGTTTACCAGGACGCAAAGTTTGACTGCCGAATCCCACCCGTCCAGATCATACATGGGGTTTTTCTCGGCAATTCCCATTTCCTGAGCCTGCAGTATCGCTTCTCCCATCGATATTCCCGATTCCATCAGGCAAAGGACATAGTTGCTGGTCGAGTTGAGGATGCCTTCCAGCGATGTTATCCTTGCCCCGCGAAGGCAGTGTCGTGCCATGTTAAACAAGGGCGTTCCATCCATGACAGTTGCTTCATGCAACAACAAAACACGGTGTTCCTTTGCGATGGCCATCAATTCGCCGTAAGCGAAGGCAAGCGGTCCCTTGTTAGCCGTGATGACATTACAACCGCGCGATAAAGCCTCGCGAAGGTATGTTACAGCCGGCTGTCCTCTGTCTTCGACCGAAAGAGGAGATGTCTCTATCATGACATCATACTCGAGCTCTTTTACGGCATATAATGCATCTAAATTGCATAGATCCGGGTTCGTCGCAACATGTCTTTGAGCTTTGAATTCCGAGAGGGCCTTTATCAGATCTATGCCCATTGGATTAACAAGGCTGCCGTGATTCTTTGTTATTATTCCTACAATGCTTACATCGAGGTCCTTTAATTTGGGATATTTGCTGTCATCCGATAAAATTTCGACCAAAGTCCTGCCAACGTTTCCAAATCCGATCAACAAAGCTTTCATCAAATCTTTTGGTGTGAAGTCCCTTGCTGTACGCTGTGTATAGGGACTTTTGACCCGCCTCCCCTCATTTATTTGTTATATTTTGTTATATTATAGACCTAAGAAAGATGTCTTTACTCGCTCGCTTTTTAAAAGTTCATCAGCTTGGCCGCTCAGGGATATGCGTCCGTTTTCCAATACATACCCGCGGTCCGATATGGCCAGGGCCTCCGGAACATTTTGCTCGGTCAGCAGCATGCTGATCCCGTAATCCTTGAGAGATCTTAGAGTTTCAAAGACCTCCGTGACGAGCTTTGGCATCAATCCCATTGATACTTCGTCAATCAAAAGCAGTTTCGGTTTCGACATCAAAGCTCTCCCTATGGCTAACATTTGCCTTTCGCCACCGCTTAAAGTCCCTGCCTTCTGAAACCCCCTTTCTTTCAGGACGGGAAATAATGAATATACCAAATCCAATTGGTCCTTTACGGTCAAGGCTTCTTTTCGCAAATTTGCCGTTAACATCAGGTTTTCCTCTACGGTCAGATCTGGGAAAACCCTGCCTCCTTCCGGAATATAGGCGATTCCCATTTTTGCCTTCTCCCAAGGGTGCTTCTTGGAAGTATCGCGATCCATAAACATCACAGATCCCCCTTGCAAGGGGACTAAGCCCATGATTCCCTTTATTAAGGTGCTTTTTCCTGCACCGTTAGCCCCCACTAAGGAGACGATCTCTCCTTCATCGACGTAAAGGGAAATGCCCCACAAGACCTTTATGCGCCCATAAGCTATTTCGACGTCTCGAACGTTAAGAAGCATATTTGCCACCCTTTACACCCAGATAAACTTCGATCACCAGGGGATCGTTTGCCACATCACTAGGGCTCCCTTCGGCTATCTTTCTGCCTCTGTGCAGAACAACTATGCGATCGCTCAAGTTCATCACAAAGCTCATGGAATGTTCAATGAGGATGATAGAGATACCTTTATCTCTGATGCTCCTTACCAGGTCAGACAGTTCGTTCCTTTCTTGGTTGTTTAATCCGGCAGCAGGTTCGTCTAACAGCAGAAGTGACGGATTAGTGGCCAAGGCCCGACCAATTTCTAGCTTCCTCAGCAAACCTATGGGCAAAGACGAAGCTGCCTGGTCCTTGCAATCGTAAAGTCCAATCATGTTTATTATGTCTCGTGCTTTCTGTAAGATTTCTCGTTTTCTGCAGTTTTGAAATAACGAAGACACTTGACCGTGCAGCTTGCATCCTAAGCCGACAAGGATGTTTTCTTCTACGGTCAGCAAGCCAAAGGGTTTGGCTATTTGAAACGTGCGCGCAATTCCTAGCTTTGCCCTTTTAAATGCCGGCAAAGACGTGATGGAAGTGTCATTGAACGTTATTTCTCCCTCAGTAGGTGCCAAAAGGCCGCTTATAATGTTTAGAAGCGTAGTTTTTCCGGCGCCGTTTGGCCCGATTAGCCCTAAGATTTCCGTCTCGTTCAAGTTCATGTCTACGCCGTCGACTGCCTTTAGACCGCCAAAGTGCTTTTTGACGCCCTTCAGGGAAAGGATCACCCTATTTTTAATGTTCCATGAGTTTCCGTATTTCTCTTCGTCAGTTTTAAGAAGCATCTATCAAGCAATCCTCCTCTTCCCAGCATTCCGTTTGGTTGCAAGATTACGATCATGGTAAGCAAAGCTCCGTAAACCAGCATCCTGTAGTTTTCTATGAATCTGAAGCACTCGGGCAACAGGTACAGGAAGAATGCTCCAAAAATGGCTCCCCTTATGGTTCCAAGACCTCCGAAGACAAGCATTGACAAAAACAACACCGACATCTCGAAGGAAAAGTTTCTGGGAAACAAGGACCCTATGCTGTGTGCCCAAAGAGCTCCGGCCAGGCCTGTAAAGGCGGAGCTTAAAGCAAATGCATATATCTTATACAAGGCGGTATTTATGCCCAGAGACTGTGCGGCCTGTTCGTCTTCACCCGTGGCTTCCATGGCAAGCCTTCCCCAGGTCTTTGAAAAGAAATAGCTTATATAGACCGCTAGAATTAAAAATATCAGGGTAACGACGAAATATCCGGATGTCCCCAAGGGGTGTCCCATAAAAGATGGAACGGTAATTCCTATGATGCCCATCGCACCTCCGAAGAAGTCGAAGTATTCGGTTATTCCCATCACTATGAAATTGAGCCCTATGGTGGTGAGCACCAAGAAGTCATCTGAAACCCTGAGGCTGGGCAGTCCCATGACAATGCCGATCGCCATGGACAATAGTATAGATACAGGAAGCGCACTCCAAAAGGCAAGTCCTGCCTTAGTCACCAAGAGCGCCTGAGTGTAAGCACCTATCGCAAAAAATGCGGCATGACCCAATGACACCTGTTTAGTATATCCGGTCAGTATATTTAAACCCAGGATTAGTATTGCGTATATGCTTGCAAAGGTGCAGATGGACAGTATATATCCGAATGTCATGGTCTCATCTCCCAAACAATCCCTTGGGCTTAAACATCAACACCAGGACCATCACTAAAAAAGCTATGGCATCCCGTGGAAGGTTAAAGAAAGGCACCATGCCTAGCAGGCTTTCCGCTAAGGCCAAAAGAATGCCCGCGATGGCTGCCCCTGGTATACTGCCAAATCCTCCAAGGACTACCACTACGAATGCCTTATAAGAGACCATCGCGCCCATAGTTGGAAAGACCGAATTTCGATACAAGGCCATCAAAACTCCCGCTGACCCCGCTAAAGCAGACCCTATTATGAAGTTGATTGCGATGATCAGATTTATATTTATGCCTGACGAAGCGGCCAGCTCCATATCTTGGGTGCACGCACGCCACATAAGTCCCAGGTTTGTGTTGTTTATGATCAAATACAAGCACAGAAAAGCGCACACCATGAAGGTTATTATCAGCATCTGCGTCTCGGATATATTTAAATGACTGCTCGTGATGGATATAAATTTGAAATGTGCGTTAAAGGGGTAGGGGTATGGGCCAGCTATCAACCTGTAAAATTCTTGAGATGCTATGAAAACCCCCGCACCTGCGATTAGGGCAACGTATCTGGGTGCGGAAAGTACAGGGCTGTAAATGATTCTATACATTAAAGCGCCCACTAAAGCAGGAAAAACAGCACCCAGCGTCAAGGAAAGCCACAAAGATTGCGACAGATGGTACAGGCAATAAAGGCCAACGTACGCGCCAAGCGTATAAAGCGCGGCATGTGCAACATGGATTATTCTCAAAAGGCCGTAGACCATATTAAGGCCTACGGCCATAAGAGCATAGGAGCAGCCTAAAACGAAGGCATCTGCCAGCAGTTGAAGCATCTATTTTCCCTCAGGTTTATTGCCAAGATAAATGACCTCAGGCTCATTGTATCTATAGAAATACCTGAACTTGTTGTTCAGGACGATTTGGATATCCATGGGCCTGATGGCTGACCTGTTTTGAAACATGAGTATAGGGCCGGTTGCGCAGTCCTCGAAGTTCTTTATGGTATCCCAGTACTGTATTATTTTGTTGGTGTCAGTCCCGACCTTATTTAGAATATGGGATACCAGCATCACAGCGTCGAAGGCCGAAGCCCCTACCATATCGGCATCTATGTTCGTGCGCTTCTTGTAATTTTCAAGGAAGTATCGAGTCATCGGCCTGTTGCTGTCCCTGTTGAGGTCGGTGGTTATAAACACGCCGTTGGCAGCCGATTTTGCAAGCTCGATGAACTTGGGAGAGTCGTAACCCTCGTCTCCCATCAGCCAACATTTTAGGCCAACCTCCCTCGCCTGAGATACGATGTTAGCGGCCTCGTTGTAATAACCGGGAGCGTAAATCAAGTCCGGATTTGCGGCTTTAATTGCATTGAGGTAGCTCCGAAATTCTGTCTCACCCAACGGATATTTCTTTTCATATACGATTTGGGCACCAAGCTTTATGGCAGTTTCCTTGAAGGCTTCGGCAAGGGATACTCCAAAATCGTTGTTCATTATGAGCAAGGCGATGCGCTTTGCTGCAAGCTCCCTGGCTGCAAAATATCCGCCTGTCCTTCCCTGAATAGGGGCGGCCATGCCTATCCTGTGGCAATATTCTCCTGCCTCTACGATGCTGGGGTGGACGGCATAGGTTGAGGTAAAGGGTACTTTTGCCTGTTGGCATATGACGGCGGCCGCACGACTTGGCGAAGAGTATGAACCGCTTATCATCACGACTACCTTGTCGTTCTCGATCAGCTTTTTAGTCAAAGCAGAGGCTTGGTCGGGCTGACAGGCGTCATCGTAGGAGACAAGCTCCAGCTTTTTACCTTTGATTCCGCCATGTTCGTTGACGTAATCGACGGCCAGTTTGGCGCTTTCCAACGAACTGAAACCGTCGGCGGCGGCGAAACCTGTTAGAGGCGTTATAAAACCTATTTTCACAGTTTCCTGGGCCTGTGCGCTAAATGCAATGCCACAGACCAACATTAAAGCTGCCGCTAAAGCTAGATATCTTTTCATAACCCCACCCCTCCTGAGTTTAAAAGATAGACAACTTACTTTGTGTATTATTTTACATCATGTTGGATGAAATGAGAAAGCCAAGAAATGGTTAACCATTTCTTGGCTTTCTCATTTATGTGTTGATGTTATGGTTTAGATGCCTAATAATGTCTCCACTTCTTCTTCGTGATGCATTTCCTCTCCCATTATGTGACGAATGACATGAAATGTAACGGGATCTTTGGCCTCCGTCTGCAGGAATTTGATGATATTGGCATATACTTCAATGGCTCCCTGCTCGGCAATGTGTACACCCTTCAGTATTCCAACGTAGTCCGATCTGTCCTTTGGGACATCTACCTTGGGGTAGTTTGCCATCTTGGTAACGGTGTCCCAATTATCGATGGGCTCCCCTCCAAGCTGGATTATGCGTTCAGCCAGTTCTTCAGAGTGCTCCAGCTCCTCCTTGGCTATCTCCTCCAGCTGTTCGGCCACAGTCTTGGCATGGATACCTTTTACCAGTATAGCAGCAGTTTTGTAGTAGAAATAGGCAATTAATTCGTCTGCATAAGCCTTATTTAGCAGCTCTATCAGCTTGTCGACATGTCCGCCAACAAGTTCCCTTGTCTTTTGTGCCATTGCAATCCCCTCCTTTTAAGATTTAAGGTTTGTAACTTTTATAAAATTATTTTAACTTAAATACCCAGTTTCTTCAATCAGCCCTGTCGCGGTAACAACAGGTAGAAAAAGGAAAGTTTCATGGGGCCCTACATAAAATAGAGACATAGTGGTATACTAATAAAAAACGTAAATTAGACGATGAGAGATTTGAGAGATAAATCGTCAATGCGATATGCAGATAAGCAATCTGCAGGGAGGTCGGCAAAATGAGTGTAGTAAGGACCGGAGTCAAGTACGTATATCGCTTTGACGAGGGAAGTGCTGCTATGGTGTCCCTTTTGGGGGGCAAGGGTGCCAACCTGGCCGAGATGAAAAGGTTGGGATTTCCTGTGCCCAACGGCTTCATCATCTCCACAGAAGCCTGTCGCGCTTACATGAAAGAAGGCCCACAGTGGTTGGACAGCTTGTGGCCTGCCGTAGTAGAGCACATGCATTTCCTCGAGCGCGTAACGGGAAAGACCTTTGGAGGTAGCGAGAATCCGCTCCTGGTGTCCGTTCGCTCAGGCGCCCCGATTTCCATGCCGGGCATGATGGATACCATATTGAACCTCGGATTAAACGACGAGACGACTGAGGCTTTGGCTGAAATTTCAAAGGACCCGCGTTTTGCCTACGATTGTTACAGAAGGTTCATTCAAATGTTTGCAGACGTTGTTTTGGGCATAGAGCTCGAATTATTCGAAAGCGTCTTATCGGAAGTAAAGCAGAAACTAAATGTCAAATACGATTATGAGATCCCGGCGGAGGCCTTGCGTAACGTAGTGGATCGATTTAAGAACATCGTGAGGTCAAAGATTGATCAGGTTTTTCCGCAGGACCCATGGATACAGCTTAAGATGGCCATTGAAGCCGTTTTTAAGAGCTGGAACAACAAGCGAGCCATTACCTATCGAAGGATCAGCAATATACCTGACGACCTCGGTACCGCTGTAACCGTGATGGAAATGGTCTTTGGGAACCTGGGAGAAGATTGCGGTACAGGGGTTGCTTTCACGCGCAATCCGTCAACTGGAGAAAAAGAGCTTTTCGGGGAGTTTTTGGTAAACGCTCAGGGAGAGGATGTAGTGGCCGGCATAAGGACGCCGCTGCCCATAGCTATGCTCAAAGAAACGAATTCCAAGGTTTATGAAGAGCTCCTGAAAGTAGCCGATTCGCTTGAGAGACATTTCAGAGATATGCAGGACATAGAGTTTACGGTGGAAAGAGGAAAGCTTTATATCCTTCAAACGAGGAGCGGCAAGCGTTCTGCCAAGGCCGCCGTGAGAATTGCCTCGGAAATGGTAGCTGAAGGCATCATCGACGAGCGGACAGCGGTGAGCAGAGTAACTCCAAAAGAAGTAGAACAGCTGCTTCACAGACAAATAGATCCGTCAGCGCAACTGACTCCAATAGCGACAGGCATTGCTGCATCGCCGGGTGCTGCTGTCGGCAAGGTGGTTTTCGACGTGGATGAGGCGGAAGAGCGCGGCAAAAACGGCGAATCGATCATACTCGTTCGGCCTGAGACTACACCAGAAGACATTCACGGTCTTTCTAGGGCTGCTGGGTTGCTCACGAGCAGGGGCGGTCAGACAAGTCATGCTGCCTTGGTTGCCCGCTCACTTGGAATACCATGCGTGGTTGGATGTGAGGAAATTAACATCGATTTTGCCAACGAGAAGTTCACGGTTGGAGAAGTAGTGGTTAGGAAAGATGAAGTAATGACCATTGACGGGACGAGCGGAAATGTTTACCTCGGTGCAGCGCCCTTGGTCGATCCTTCCCTGCACGAAAAACACCTTACCAGGTTGCTGGACATGGCCGACAAATTTGCGAGGCTGCAAGTTTGGGCCAATTGTGATACGCCAAGTGAGGCAAAGCAGGCGCGCGAACTTGGGGCAAAGGGAATAGGATTGTGCCGAACGGAGCATATGTTTAGGGAAGCTGATAGGCTGCCCATAATGCAACAGGTCATCGTGGCAGATAGCAAAGAGGAGAGGTTGAATGCCTTAGAGAAGCTTGTGATGTTGCAGAAGGGCGATTTCTTGGAAATTTTAAAGGTCATGGCGGGTTTGCCTGTTGTGATCAGGTTGCTCGATCCTCCTTTAAACGAATTTTTACCCAAAGAACAAGATGTCATTAAAAAATTGACCCAGCTTCGATCCAATGGCGGCTGCGAAGATGAGATTAAGCGTCTAGAGGCCCTCTTAAAGAGGATAGAGGCTCTCAAGGAAAACAACCCGATGCTGGGTTTCAGGGGCTGCCGCATAGGGGTTCTGTATCCGGAGATATATGAAGCTCAAGTAAGGGCCATTGCTGAAGCTGCCTGCGAGCTCATGGAACAAGGAGTCGACGTCAATGTGAAGATAATGGTTCCTCTGGTGGCAACCGGACAGGAAATGTGCATGCTTCGTTCTGACATAGAAAAGGTCGTAGCTATAACGGCTGGCAAGTTTGGGATTAATCTGCCATGTAAAGTCGGGACAATGATAGAGCTTCCAAGGGCAGCTGTAGTCGCTGACGAAATAGCCGAATATGCCGATTTCTTCAGCTTTGGCACGAACGACCTCACCCAAACGACGCTTGGAGTGTCTCGAGACGATGCAGAAGGCAAATTTTTGGCTGCTTACGTGAGGTTGGGCATATACATGGAAGATCCTTTCCATTCCCTGGATCGCAAAGGCGTCGGCACGTTGATGAAGATGGCCGTGGAAAGGGGCAAGGGTACCAACAAAGATTTAGAGTTCGGCATATGCGGCGAGCATGGCGGAGATCCGTCGAGCATCGCCTTTTGCAATTCCATAGGCTTAGATTACGTCAGCTGTTCGGCCATGCGTGTCCCGGTAGCGCGCCTTTCTGCTGCCCATGCATCCTTGGGGTTGTTAAATTAATCAAATCAAGTCGTAGCGAGGCTCCAGGCACGAAAAGGGTTTTACGTCGATGACAGGGGTGCCGTCGATCGCTTCAAGTCCAAGGAGGTGAATTCTTGGACCGTCTAGGGCGATAAGACGGCACCTGCTCGTTCCTAACCCATTAGGTCTAGCAGGCGAACAGGTGGCAAATACGCCGCGCAAAGGCGTTGAGATATCTCCTCGCGGATGTACCAAGAGATGCGCATTGTCCATGTTCAAATGAAATAAAAATATGACCAATATCTCGCTTTTGCTCTGAAGTCCCAGCAGCCCTTCTTTGAATTCGGGGTATATCTCTATGGTGCTTCGAAGGTTGTAAAAAATCTCATTGCTTGCGGGCTCCTTGACGGAAGATATTACTTTGCCTATGGGTCGTATATTCCAGAGTGCGGTTATGGATGTCAATTCCTGTCACCTTTGGTTGATGTTATTTGTTCCAAGAATTGCACATTTCGCCTTTGCTGATATTTTTCTGGGTCGAACTTGCGCTTGGGGAGGTAGGCCTCTTTCAGCAAGGGAGAGGAAATCAAATAGTCAGCCGTTGACCTGTTGCAGGCTGTAGGTATGTTGTAAACCACTGATATTCGAAGCAGCGCCCTTACATCCGGGTCATGGGGCTGTACGTTTAAAGGATCCCAAAAGAAGATCAATATGTCGATTAAGCCCTCAGCGATGCGAGCCCCCAGCTGTTGATCTCCGCCCAGAGGGCCGGATTTGAATTTATATACAGGTATCCCTAACTCCTTTTCGATCAAAAATCCCGTAGTGCCTGTCGAGTACAATTCATGTTCCCTTAGAGTGCCCTTGTTGTAAAGCGCCCACTCTATCAGGTCGCTTTTCATGCTATCATGAGCTACCAGAGCTATGCGTTTTCTGGCCATTAAGGTCATCTCCCTATTTTATTGCTTTAATATAAAATGTCATGTGGTTATAAAATGCTATAATCACCATCGGGTGATGTCAAGTGCGAGAAGGCTTTAGGGAAAAGCTCGAGGAGACCTTTGTCCTTTTATACTCGACGGCCAAATGGGGAATACTTTCAGTCATGGCGGGGATCGTAGTGGGGGGAGCTGCTTCTTTTTTCCTCTACCTCTTGGAGAGGTCCATCTCATTTGTGGACGGATTGCCATGGTGGCGTCTTTTGCTCCTGCCGCTCGGGCTTTTTTTAAGCGCCTTTTTGATTCGTGTGCTCGCGCCCGAAGCCAAAGGTCACGGCACTGAAAAGGTCATAGAGGCCGTACATTTTGGGGAAGGAATAATTCCCTTGAGAGTCGTACCGGTGAAGCTGATCGCGACCATAGTTACCTTGGCCTCTGGGGGATCAGCCGGCAAGGAAGGACCTTGCGCACATATCGGTGGAGGCTTGATGTCCTGGATGGCCCAAATTTTTCGCCTTGACGCGGAAGACAGGAAGAAGCTCGTGGTTTGCGGCATATCTGCGGGCTTTTCTGCGGTGTTTGGGACCCCCATTTCCGGTGCGGTGTTTGGAGTGGAGGTCCTTTATATAGGACAAATGCTTTATGATGTGTTGTTGCCTTCCTTCATAAGTGGTATTATCGCTCGTATCGTTGCTTCAAGTTTTGGTGTTCCAAGTTTAGCGGGAGCAATTGTCTCAATATCACTTGACTGGAAATACGTGATCTTATCCATATTTGCCGGTGTTTTCTTTGGCCTTGTTTCCATCATGCATATAGAGATGTTGAATTATGTCGAAGATAAATTCGGAAACCCTCACATCTCCTGGTGGAAAAAGCCGATTTGCGGGGGTTTCATCCTCTTGGCAATAGCATTGATTTTCGGCACCAGATATCTTGGACTTGGAATGAACACGGTTTATGACGCTTTGTCAGGAGAGAGGGTCCCGTTATTGGCGTTTGTCATCAAATCCTTTGCCATGGCAATAACGCTTTCGTGTGGAGGAAGTGGAGGAGTGCTTACCCCTACCTTTTTCGTGGGGGCAACGGCAGGGGCAACTTTGGCCCGCTTATTTGGTGCCAGTCCGGCGCTGTTTAGCGCAATTGGTTTGACCGCGGTATTGGCAGGCTCAGCTAATACCCCAATAACGGCCAGCATTATGGCTATGGAGCTGATAGGACCGCAGGCTACTCCACTGGCTGCTCTGGCTTGTGTTGTATCCTTTGTAGTAAGCGGTCACAGGAGCATATATTCGACCCAGATTTTGGCCAGACCAAAATCTAAGGCCTTTGAGATATTGCCACTTCCTGGCGGATCAAATATCTTTAAGGTAAAACTTATGTCTTCCAAGGTAGCTGTGATACGGTATATCAATACCTTAAAACAAAGATACGAGCGCTAATACTGAACCGCAGTGCAATTTCATGCTGTATTGGCCACACTGGCAACAAGGAGGATGAATTTGAGAGTGAGTAACAATTTGAGCTTGGACGGATGCAATCTGGTAAATCTCGCGCTTAAATATGGCACTCCCTTATATGTGTTTTCCAAGGGCATGATCGAAAGCCGTTGTAGGGAAATTAAAGAGCAGTTTTTGAAGCGTTATGACGGATCTCGTGCATACTACGCCAGCAAGGCTTTTTTAACCCTTGCCATGTGTCAGATAATAGAAAAAGAAGGGCTTGGCCTTGACGTCGTTTCGGGTGGAGAGCTTCATCTGGCGCTGAAGGCCTTCTTTCCTGCGGAGAGGATAATCCTTCACGGAAACAACAAATTGCGCCAGGAGATAGAAACGGCCGTCGAAGAAGGCGCAAGCAGGATCGTCGTTGATTGGGAGGGTGAAATAGACATCATTGATGCTGTTTCCAAAACAAAGGGCAAGAGGACGCCGATCTTGCTGCGCGTTACCCCGGAGGTCAAGACTTTGACTCATAAATACATACAGACCGGTCACAGGGGATCGAAGTTCGGCATCCCGTTGGAGCGCATACCATATACGGTTAAAAAAACCATGTCTTTGCCAAACGTTGAGTTAAAGGGATTTCACTTTCACTTGGGATCTCAAATAGATGACTATCGGCCGTATTTAGATGCCGTTGATGTGGTAACCAAGCTGATGAGCGACTTGCGCGACCATTTTGGGTATATTGCCGAGGAACTTGACATCGGGGGCGGTTTCGGGATAGGGGACGGAGAAAATACCAGGACGAAGCCAATCTCCTATTTTACAGATCCGGCAATGGAAAGGATCAAGGCCAGATGTTCGACATTTGATCTGCCTGTTCCATCGGTTGCCATTGAGCCCGGAAGGTGGATAACGAGCGAAGCAGGGATCACTTTATATACCGTTGGCGCCATAAAAGAGATTCCAGGATCGTGCACTTACGTCAGTGTCGATGGGGGAATGGCCGATAACATAAGGCCCGCTTTATATGGTGCGAAGTATCGTGCCGAAGTGGTTAACAAGATGGGACGTGATAAGGATAAGATCGTTACGATTGCGGGAAGATGCTGCGAAAGCGGCGATATTTTAATAGAAAACCTCCCCGTCCCGGGGGATATCGAGTCGGGCGACATCTTGGCAGTTTTTAATACCGGGGCTTATAACTACTCTATGGCCAGCAATTATAACATGTTGCCCAAACCTGCGGTTGTTTTTGTGGATAAGGGGGAAGATATATTGGTTGTCGAAAGGGAGACCTACGACGACTTACTTGTTAAACAAAGGGGGATTAGGAGTGGCCTTCGGGTATAACGGCAAAATACTGCATCTGGATCTTTCATCGGGGCATATTGAGGTAGAAGATATAAGTGAAGAGTTTTATCGCACCTATATGGGCGGTTCGGGGCTTATCGGATATTACCTGCTAAAGATGCTTAAACCTGGGACGGATCCCTTTAGTCCTGATAACGTATTGGTCTTCGCTACAGGCGTGATGACGGGGGCACCGCTTGGCGGTATGTGCAGGTTTGTGGTCGGTGCCAAATCTCCTTTGACCAATGCCTTTGGCCAGTCTGAAGCAGGAGGGTTTTGGGGGCCGGAGCTCAAGCGGGCCGGCTTTGATGCCATCGTCATCAAGGGCAAGGCTGACAAGCCCATATATATCTACATAAACGATGGAGACGTGAAGATCTGTGATGCAGGTCATCTTTGGGGCAAAAAGACAGGGGAAGTTCAGGATATCATAAGGGCCGAACACGACGACCCGGCAATACGTGTCGCGCAAATAGGCCCAGGAGGGGAAAACCTCGTCAGATTTGCCTGTATAACGAACGAGCTTAAGCATTTTAACGGCAGGAACGGCTTAGGTGCCGTCATGGGCGCCAAAAATTTGAAGGCTATCGCGGTACGCGGTAAAAAACAGGTTCCCGTAGCAGACCGCGAGCTTATGTCTGAGATATCTAAGAAATTTGGGATATCAGTGATGGAAAATCCACTGACAAAGGGACTTTATGAAAATGGCACAGCGGCAAGCGTTTTGGGAAACAACGCTGCTGGAATCTTGCCGACTAAGAACTTTCACTACGGTGAATTTGACCGTGCAGACTTGATCTCCGCTAAGGCGATGAACGAAAAGATACTGGTCGCACGTGAGGGATGCTACGCCTGTCCTGTAAGGTGTAAGCGGGCGGTTAAATCCGAACGCTACTCCGTCGAACCGCGATTTGGGGGGCCGGAATATGAGACCCTTGCCTCCTTTGGTTCGCTTTGCATGATAGATGATGTGGAAGTAATAGCCAAGGCAAACCAGATGTGCAACGAATATACCTTGGATACCATCAGTACCGGAATGACCATAGCCTTTGCCATGGAGTGCTTTGAGGCCGGCATACTGACCAAGGAGGAAACCGACGGCATAGAATTGACCTTCGGCAATAAAGATGCGCTCCTTGTAATGATTGAAAAGATAGCCAAAAGGGAAGGCTTTGGCGACGTGTTGGCTGAAGGCAGCAAAAAGGCTTCAAAGATCATAGGAAGAGGTTCTGAGAAGTTTGCCTTGACCGTGAAGGGGCAAGAGATTCCCATGCATGACCCAAGGGGGAAATATTCCGTAGGGCTGGCTTACGCTACCTCGGAAAAGGGCGCAGATCATATGGTTGCGGCTCACGATACGATGATAGCCTCAAAGGACCAGTATGGGTTCAATGAGATTGCCCCCTTTGGCATCCTTGAACCTGAAAAGCCCACTAAGTTTTCCCCGTTAAAAGTGCGAACCTTCGCCTACCTTAGCGCATGGTGGAGCTTTTTCAACGCAGCCGGCATATGTGATTTCGTGCCGGTGCCAAGAAGTTCCATGCCTGTAAATGACGTGATCGATGCATTAAGCGCCTTTACCGGATGGAAGACCAGCCTCTTTGAGACTGTCAAGGTTGGCGAAAGGGCCTTGGCCTTAGCCAGGATATTCAACGCCCGAGAGGGATTCGGCGCCAAAGACGACTTGCTGCCCGAAAGGTTGCACGATCCCCTTAAAAATGGCGCTTTGAAAGGCAACTTTCTTCCCAAGGAGGATTTCCGGCAAGCCCTGCATCTTTATTATGCCATGATGGGTTGGGATGAAGACGGAGTTCCCACTAAGGGAAAGTTATTGGAATTGGGACTCGATTGGCTGGTCGATGACTATGGCGAAGGTAATCATATTTCAGGATAATGAACTGGTCGAGAAATACGTCGAATTGGATTCGCCGGTTACGTTGAAGGAGCTTATCGCTGAGATCGGCGTTCCAAAGGAAAGCATAGGTTTTGCTATATGTAAATCCAATTTTATAGCTCTAGACGATCTGATAGATGTAGACGATGAAGTGCGTATCTTTCCCCCTTTAGGAGGAGGTTAAGCTATAATATGTCGTTAAATACGCTCTATGTGAAAAAGGGCTTTGAAAAAGCCATTTACGATGGGCATCCTTGGATCTATAAAAACGCCATAGATAGAGTCAGGGGCGATTACGGCCCAGGAGATTTGGTGGAAATTAAGGATTGGCGGGGTAAATTTTTAGGGATAGGTTACATAAATCCTGCTTCTTATATATCTGCGCGCATTCTTACCAGGAAAAAAGAGGACATTGACAGCCGCTTTTGGCGCAAAAGGCTTGAGCGAGCTCTTGATTTTAGAAAAAAGTTGAATATTGACGCCTTGGATGCCTATAGGTTAGTGTTCAGCGAGGCCGATTTTATGCCAGGTCTGATAATTGACAAGTTCAACGATTATTTGGTCATGCAAATCTTGACGCTGGGGATGGAAAGGCTTAAAGAGGCCATCGTAGGAGTCATCGTTGATTTGCTTCCCGTTAAAGGGATATATCAAAAAAATGATATCGCAGTCAGGTCCATCGAAGGCCTTCCCATGGTCGATGAGTTACTTTTTGGAGAGGTCCCCGATGAGGTGATCATCAACGAGAACGGAGTGCAATTTTACGTAAACATATCCGGAGGACAAAAGACCGGTCATTACTTGGACCAGCGCTGTAACAGGGCTCTTTTAAATCCCATATCGCGGGGTGCTCATGTCTTAGATGCTTTTTGCTATACCGGAGGATTTGGCCTGAACGCTGCCAATTTTGGGGCCAAAAGCGTGCTTGGGATAGATGCCTCCGAGGACGCCGTAAGGACAGCCAGGCGCAATGCCGAGCTGAACAAGGTGAGCGAAATTTGCGAATATGAAGTCGCGAATGTATTCGATCGCCTGAGGGAGCTGGAAGAGAAAGGCTTGCAGTTCGATCTCGTAGTTTTGGATCCGCCGGCTTTTGCGAAGAACAAAAGGGCAGTAGAAGGGGCTCTGAAGGGATACAAGGAAATAAATTTGCGGGCCATGAAGATTTTGAGAAGCAGCGGTTTTCTTCTGACCTGTTCCTGTTCGCATCACATTTCGTGGGATTTATTCGAGGGGATTATTTTGGAGGCAGCTAAAGATGCGCACAAAAGCCTTCGCGTTGTGGCCAGGACGGGTCAACCCTCTGACCATCCCGTTTTGATGGGTTTCGATGAATCCTTATACCTCAAATGCCTGTTGTTGGAGGTCATATGACCTTGAACTCATTAAGCAGGGCTCTGTGATGCCATCGCCCTTTCTTTCTTTTTTATAATTGAAGCAAACAGCAAACTGATGATAGGCAAGGCTCCAACTGTCAACAAAGCCCACTCCAGTCCAAAATGATCCCCGATCATGCCAAGAGGTGGAATTAGCAAGCCTCCCAGCCCCCACGCAAAGCCCATTACGATGGAGCTGGCCATGGCTCTGGCCTCGGGCATCCATTCCTGCGATATGGCGCCGGTAATTGGAGTTGTAGCTTCTATAAAAGCTGCCCCTAAAGTGAACAACAACACAGACAATATTCCGTGTGTTATGGCTGCAGGAATTAACAGTGCGCCTCCTATCGACATGCACAAAAAAATTAACTTGCCCTTGCTGGTGCGATCGGCAATGTAGCCCCCTATCAACGGCGATAGAGATCTTGCTATCATTATGATGAACAACACCTTGCCAACATCGCCGATACTACCTCCCTTTGCTGCGATCGCAATTGGCATGAAAAATTGAATGCCCTGAATGGATGTATCCCTCAGTGTAGCAACGGATAAAGGGGGAAATGTCGTTTTTATGGCGTGCAGTATGGACTTCAGGCCTCTGTCGGTAGAGTTGATATGAATGTGCTTGCCGGGGATGGAGGGCAGAAACTTTATCACCAACATCGCATACATTAAAACCGGTATGGAGGTTACTATTGGCAAGAAACCCTCACCCAATTTTTGATACAGATAGGCACCATAAAGGGGGCTTAAAGCGCTTGCCAATGTGCCCCCCATGGAAAAGATGGAAAAGGCAAATGACAGATTTTGTGGAGCAGATACATGGCCAACCGAGCCCTGCCCCTGCGGGTGAAAGGTTGCACTTCCCATTGCCCACAGTCCCACAAAGAAAAAGGCCAAGGCATAGCTTGGAGACGAAGGAATTAGCGATGCACCTAAGGCAGTAAAAATCGGCCCAATCAGTATCATAAATGGACGTGCGGTTTGGTCTGACGTATATCCGAGCACGGGTTGCATGAACGTATTGATTATTCCCGACAAAAAGGTTAGCATGCTCGCCTGAGTGATGGATAACCCAAGTTTCATCATTAAGATTGGCGTGAAGGTCGGCAAAAAAGCAGCATGAACGTCATTTATGAAATGACCCATCGTAAGGATTAAAAGCCCTTTGTAGGTATTTGTCTTTGAGCCTCCTTGGTCCAAGGTTATCCTCCTTTGGAATTTAGAATTTTAAGAGTTTTTAAAGTATGTTATCATCTAGGTATGATATATCATAAAACATTTTTAATCCAGGAGGTGTTAGATATGCCAGTTATCACTGTAAATTGTCCTGCTTTGGATGTAGAAAAAAAGAGGGAACTGGTAAAGGGTTTTACGGAGATAGCAAGCAGTGTAATGGGAATTCCCAAAGAGGCGTTCGTTGTTTTGATAAATGAAAACCCACATGAAAACGTTGGCGTTGGGGGAAACTTATTGGCAGATAGAAATAAAGTTTGCGAAGATGCGCCTGAGGAGAAGCCCAAAAGAGGCGGATGCAGAAGAAAGAAGGCCGAAGGTTAGTTATAGCTGCCAAAATATTTGTTTAAGCCGTTAAAAATTCATAAATGGCGTATATGCATATAAAAGCAAGCCTGTCGTTCGCTTTTTTGAACGACAGGCTTGCTTTTAATGATTCTCATTGAAAAAGCGGTATGGGATCTACGGCATGACCCAACAGGTACAGCCCGAAATGAAGATGTGGCCCCGTCGCCCTTCCCGTTTGTCCCGAGTAGCCGATTATGTCTCCTTTTTTAAGGTGCTGGTTGTTTGAGACGTTTATTTTAGACAAATGCATATAACAAGAGACTACGCCGTTACCGTGATCAACGTAAACACTTTTACCGCCAAAATAGTGATCGCCAATGAGGATTACGGTCCCATCCGCTGTACACCTTACGGGAGTTCCAAGGGCTGCCCTGAAATCTACCCCTCTGTGCGGGCTTCCGGGGCTGCCGTTGTAAATGCGTTTTAACCCGTAGGGCGAGGTTACTATCCCGTTAACCGGACGTTTCAAGGGCAACTCCCATTGCTGTTGGTCGGTTATTGTATTGATGGCATTTGCGATTAATAACGATTCCTCTTTGATCCTAGCCATTACCTCCTTTGGAGGCGTTACCATCGCTTGCGGGAGCTTGAGCTCCTGTACGGGGTATGACTTAGGCCGTACGTCGATATTGTGCTGCAATGTCCATTGTCTTCCTCTTTCAAGGTAGCTCACTGTCAATATGTAAATCCCGGGTTTTGTGTCTCTGACATCTGAACCTAAAAGGATGCTTGCTTCGTATTTGTCATCATAATGCGTTACCTGTAATGGGGTTTGGCGATTAAGCCAAGATATCCTGACATCGGATATGTCATAAGGGGAAACCAGACGTGCCAAAAAAGGCTTTCCTATGCTTGCGACGTAGGTGCATTTAAGTTCTGCAGATTGAGCTTGGGATGAGAATATAAACAAGATTAGTAAGATGCAAATGACATTTAATGTAAGAGTTGCCTTTTTGAACAATTAATATCACCTCAATAAAACATATTTCTCATGATATATGCTACGTTTGCATATACACAATAGGAGCAGGGCCGTTATAGATGTTCAGCCCTGCTCCTATTCTTATACCATAGATAGAATAGTTTTTGCTATGATTTTTTGGGCAAATATGGAGTTACGAACCAATCGTAGGTGAGCACTCCTATGGTGCCGCCAAGTAGCGGTCCAATTATCGGTGCGACGATCCAGTAAGCACCGGCAAAGAGGCCTGAGGAACCAACCATAGCGCCAAAAATCCTCGGACCCAAATCACGGGCAGGATTGATAGCATATCCGCTCGGTCCACCCAGACACAAACCTACTGTGAGCACTACCAAGCCTACGATGAGAGGACCAAGGTTGGCTCCAACGCCCAGATTGCGCGAGTCAGAGGATGCCTGAACTCCCCACAGCAACACGGCCGTTCCCATGACCTCAGCGATGAAGGCTGTGCGGAGAGAATATGCACCTAAGGGTGATCCGCCTGCGCCTCCCCAAAAGGCTTGTCCAAAGGTAGAGCCAGGTCCGGTGCACCATACGTTTGGCATCCCGGCAGAGATTAAGCCATCCATATAAACCAGGTAAACGAAAAGAGCGCCCAAAAAGGCGCCTATAAGCTGTGCAATGCAGAAAGGAACCACCTTTTTCCAGGGGAATGCGCCTTTCACCGCAAGTCCCACAGTTACAGCGGGATTGAGATGAGCTCCGGAAACTCCACCTGTGACATAAACGGCCACCATGACTGCCATAGCCCAACCAAATGTTATTGTATTCCAGTTATAAGCTGATGCCGCAAGACGGGGAGCTAATCCAACCTGAGCAACTACGCCATCTCCAAGTAGAATGAGGATAAAAGTCCCAAAACACTCCGCTAATACCTCACCCATTGTGCTTCTCTGTTCCATTATTTACACCCCTCCTTTTTGGTGAACAGCAAAGCTTCAGCTATACGCCCACAATAGTTGGCATAGCCCACCCCCTTTATTTAGTTGTTCTTATTTTATTTTGGGATTCTCTCGGTCTCTTATTGGTTATTTTAGCAATAAAACGTCCATATAGCAATAAATTGTGATAGCTAAACATATGAATGCCAGCTGTCGAGGCGGTATTTGAAATAGAGGATGACCAATGAAATTTTCATCTTAAGATATACAACTGCTAAGAGGATTGCTTTATAATATAATAACAAATTTAGATAGTAAGGGGTGAGAAAAGATGACAGATGTCAAAGTGGCAGTTGTTAGGGCTGTTGGAGTAAAAGGCAATAAGGATTTCATGGGCGGTAAGTTCGTACGGTACGAAGAGGACGTAGCAGCCATAAAAGCAGCCGTCAAAAAAGCTGTTGAACTTGCGGTTGGCGGCATTGATGCCATCGTTAAACCGGGGGATAGAGTCTTGGTAAAGCCAAACCTGGCTTTTCAAGCTCCCCCGGAAAGCTTTGCAGTGGTTGATCCCAGGACGGTCGAAGCTGTGGTAGCCTTTTTAAAGGAAGAGTCTAAGGCTGCCGAGGTTTGGGTGGGCGATAATCCGTCCCTTGGCCTACATGTCGGCAAAGCGAAGCCGGCTTTTAAGGAATCCGGTATGGAAGAGGCTGCACTGCGCGGCGGAGCAGATCGCGTAATCTATTTTGATGAAGAGGCCACTGTAGTTGTAGAGATACCGGAGGGTAAGGTGTTCAAGAAGGCCGAGGTATTTCGTCCCGTTTTGGATGCCGATGTAGTGATCAACCTGCCTAAGATGAAAGTGCATGTTGGAGGTACTGTGACCTTGGGCATCAAAAACTGGAACGGAATCGTGCCGAACAGGCACCCGAGCGGACAACAACAGGGTGCCCATAGGATCGATCTTGGTCAAAAACTGGCGGACATGCTTCGAATCAGAAAGGCTGATTTGACTATCGTTGACGGGATCATTGGCATGGAGGGACAAGGTCCGCATGCGGGCACTCCCGTGGAGATGAATTTGATAGTAGCAGGTAGGGATACGGTAGCTGTAGATACTATTACCTCTTACATCATGGGTTTCGAACCTGGCGAAATTCCAGCCGTTAGGATAGCGGCAACCGAGGGACTTGGAGTTGGCAACCTGGCTTCCATCGATGTGGTCGGCGAAAAACTGGAAAACGTTAGGAGGTTCTTTAAACGAGCCAACGATAATCCCGTTGGAGTTTATAAAGGCCTGACCGTCATAATCCAGCAAACATGCCCGGGTTGCTACGTGTATTTGCGCGGAGCTTTGGACTCTTTCAAAAATACTGGCATTGATGTAGAAAAAATGGTAGCGGAAAAAGGTGAGTGCGTCTTCATTGCAGGCGGCGTGCCTGACTTTGATCCCCTCTATGCCGAAGGCAAAAACCTTTTTGTCCTTGGCGACTGTTGGAAGTACTTCCCATCCAAGGAGAAAGTCGAAGAAGCTATGAGGCTTGCGAAAAAGGTTTTTGCTTATCCGGGTTGCGCTCCTGTTTACGTCTTCTCGAAAGTAAACACCGATCTTCAGGCCTTAGCGCAAGGAAAGGTTTAGAGCATCAATGACTCGAGTGACCTCACTTGAGCCATTGATGGGGCTTTTGTCCGATTTGTTGTCATAAACGATTAATTTCTACAGGTGGTATGTTGGCCTATTTGCTTGTTTGAGGTTTCTGGTGAAATTTAAACACAGAGAGGGGGAGTCTGAGTGAATTTAATGACGCTTCTTGCTTCGTTTGGAGGAGGAGTATTTGGGGCTGCTCTGGGTGGATTGCCAGCCTTTGTTTTTACAGGCTTGGCAGTATTGATAGGTGCTGCTGCCGTACTTGGAGGATCATCCTTTGACTTCATTTCAAATGTAGCTTTTGGTCCGGTATTTGGTCCTCATGTCGCATTCTGCGGCGGTGTTGCAGCCGTGGCATATGCCGCAAAAAAGGGAATTCACGGAGCAGGTAAGGATATTGTCTCTGGTGGAGCGGGCTTCAGGGATCCCGTTGCGTTGCTGGTCGGAGGACTATTTGGCATATTGGGCTATCTTTTAGTATCTATTTTTAATGCGATCTTTCCTGCAGGTTTAACCGATAATATAGCCCTGACAGTATTTTTATCTAACTCCATAGTGCGTTTGACCTTTGGAAAAACGGGCCTATTGGGAACATTGAGCGAAGATGCAAGGAATCGCGGACGTTTTACCCCTGGGGGAAATGATGTTTGGGTGCCCCAGCAACAAGATTTTGGTCAACTCTTCATCATTTCCTTGGGCATTAGTTTAGTGATATCTTGGTTTGCAGTTACGGTTCTAAATGTCGATCAAGCTTATTTGCCTGTGGCCAATTTAACTGGTTTCGGTATCTCTGCTGCGACTTTGGCATTTTTATGTTTTGGGATAAATGTTCCGGTTACACATCATATGACTCTTATCGCTGCACTTGCTGCTACGGCAAGCGGCAATATCATTATTGGTGCCATCATGGGGGTCATATCCGCTTTTGTCGGGGAATTGGCTTCTCGGACATTTTATATTCATGGCGATACTCACATAGACCCTCCTGCAACAGCTATATTCATAATGACTTTCATATTATTTGTGCTATTCTAATCAATTAAGTCAATGATTTAAATTTAATAGGGTAAATATGACAGCGCTAAGTCATTGTATTAGCGCTGTCATATTTTTAGATGTTGAATGACTTATAATACACCTTCCTCTAATATCCATTCAAATCTTAGAGCAACAGATCCAATGGACATTTTGTTATTTTGTGGTATATTTAATAATGCATGTATAATAATTGTATATAATGAAGGAGGGTGTCCGAGGTGGAAATGTTTAATTATATGCAGAAGTATGATTACGAATAAGTGGTCTTGTGCCACGATGCTGCTTCGGGATTACGTGCTATCATTGCAATTCATGATACGACCCTAGGGCCGGCATTGGGCGGTTGCCGCATGTGGACGTATGCATCCGAGGATGAGGCCATTGAAGATGCATTGAGGTTAGCCAGAGGCATGACATATAAGAACGCTGCAGCCGGGCTCAATCTCGGAGGGGCAAAGACCGTTGTGATTGGAGATCCTAAAAAAGATAAATCTGAAGCGCTCTTTAGGGCATTGGGCAGATATATTGAATCTCTGGGCGGCAGATATATAACGGCTGAAGATGTGGGCACCAATGTGCAGGATATGGAATACATCAGGATGGAGACCAGGTATGTAGTCGGTTTGGGAGAAGGCAGCGGAGACCCGTCCCCCTTTACGGCCCTCGGCGTATTTCAGGGAATTAAGGCTGCTTGCAAAGAGATATTTGGAACCGACGATGTCGCCGGAAAGAAAGTTGCCATTCAGGGAATAGGAAATGTAGGCTTTAACTTGGCAAAATACCTGAAAGAGGCCGGAGCAGAGCTTATCGTAACCGATATTTTCGAAGAGAACGTAAAAAGGGCAGTGAATGAACTTGGCGCAAAAGCCGTAAAGCCCGATGAGGTCATTGGAGTGGACTGCGATGTGTTTGCCCCCTGCGCTCTTGGAGCCGTCATCAGCGATGACACCATAAATAAGTTGAAATGCAAGATAGTTGCTGGCTCTGCAAACAACCAGCTTAAAGAGGAAAGACATGGCGACATGTTGCAGCAAAAGGGAATCCTCTATGTGCCGGATTATATCATCAACGCAGGTGGAGTTATCAACGTGGCTGCCGAACTTGAGCCAGGCGGTTATGTGAAGGAAAAGGCCACGCGGAAGGTCGAAGCCCTTTATAACGCCGTCTTAGAGGTAATAGATATAGCCAAGAAGGAAAACATTCCTACCTACAAAGCGGCTGACAGATTGGCCGAAAATAGGATCAATTTGCTGGCGAGGGTTAGGAATAACTACATAAAGTAATTTGTGTGGTGCATTAATATAAAGGGCAAGCCGATCAGCTTGCCCTTTATATTATCAGAGGGTGTTTGTTTTTACATATTTACCCTTAAGTATTTGAAGCGCTCCACCTGTTCCTTTATTGCCCTTTCCACGGGGATACGCTCCATGCTCGATGCACCAAAAAATCCTACAATACCCTTGGTATGCGCGAAAATATATTCTACGTCCTCCGGTTCGGCTATAGGGCCGCCATGGCATATCACCATGACATCAGGGTTGACGGACTTTGCTGCATCGTGTATCTCCTGCACGCGCTTTGCCGCCTCCTCCAAGGTCAGGGCAGTCTTTGCCCCAATGCTCCCCTTGGTCGTCAACCCCATATGGGCAACTACGATATCTGCACCGGCCTTGGTCATAGCTATAGCCTGTTTTGTATCGAATACGTAAGGACAGGTCAGCATGTCCATCTCATGGGCCAAAGCTATGGTCTCTACTTCCAGATCGTAGCCCATGCCGGTCTCTTCCAGGTTTTGCCTAAAAACCCCATCGATCAGACCTACGGTGGGGAAGTTTTGAACTCCATCAAAGCCCATTTCCTTAAGCTCCCTTAAAAATACCTTCATCAACCTAAAGGGATCGGTCCCGCACACCCCCGCAAGCACCGGCGTGTGCTTTACGACAGGAAGAACCTCGGAGGCCATCTCGACGACTATGCCGTTGGCGTCGCCGTATGGAAGAAGTCCGGCCAATGAGCCTCTGCCGCCCATGCGATATCTGCCTGAATTGTATATGATTATGAGATCGGCTCCACCTGCTTCCGCAAACTTTGCAGAAATTCCGGTGCCGGCTCCGCAGCCGACGATCGGTTTGCCCGCAGCTACGTTTGCCCTTAACTTCTTTAACGCTTCTGATCTCGTTATAAACGGCATTTACTACACCTCCTAAATTATTTAACTAGAAGCTCAAGCATCTTATCGGTAGTGACTTTCGCAAATACTGGGTCATTTATGTTGGCATCCACCTCAATTAAGGGGATATCCTTCCTCAAATTTTCCTTTAAAGCTTCAAGTAATGCCATATCCGCTTCAGGCCACCAAAACTCTCCACCAGGCGAATCTAGCTGAGACAACCCCTTTAGGGGGAAGAACACCGCTGTAGGGCCCTTTGATTGGTTCAGCCTTTGAGCCATGATCTGTCCCAACTTGGCGTTTTCTTCAGGGGTGGTGCGCATGAGCGTGACGTTTGGATTCCAAGGATATAATTTCCTGTTTTTGTACCTTTCTGGGACCGTCTCGATCGCCCAAAAGTTAACCATATCGAGGCATCCCGGTGCTACAACTTGCGGTATGCCTTTTAGCCCTGCAGTGGTGAGCCTCTTTGGCCCGGCCGACATGACTCCTCCGCAGAGTTCATCAGCCAACTCTGTCGTGGTCAAGTCGAGCGCTGCGACGAAATAGCCGTTCTCTATGAGGTCTTCCATGGTCATCCCGCCCGTGCCAGTGGCATGAAAGACCATTACCTCGTAGTCTGCCCTTTCCATTATGTCTTTGCATTGGTTGATGAGCTGGGTCGTGTTGCCGAACATGGATGCAGCTATTAGGGGTTTGGATTCTATTTTAGGGACATTTGTTTCCATCATTCCAACGATTGCTCCTACTGCTAGTGAATATATCTCTGCGCTGATCACGTTGACACCTGCAACGTCAACGATTGATGGAACCATGACTATGTCCTTGGTTCCTACGTAAGGCTTTGTATCGCCCGATGCCACAGTGGAGACCAGGACCTTCGGCACACCGAGGGGGAGTGCTCTCATGGCAGCGGAAATTATGGCTGTCCCGGCAGATCCACCCATGCCGAAGATGGCATCGAGATGACCTTCCTCGTAAAGGTTTTTGGCAATCACCGCTGCCCCCTTCGTCATTACTGCCATGGCATTACCCTTATCGCCTTTTTCTCTCAAAGATGACAGGCTTTCTCCCCCGGCTTTTGCCACCGTATCGGCATCGATGTCCGGCTTAAAGGAGGGCTCACCCATGACTCCGACATCTACGACAATAGCCTTAAAGCCCCTTTCCTCGATCCTTTCTTTGACGAAGGCGAAATCTTTGCCCTTTGTGTCTAATGCTCCGATCACGACTACCTTTCTGGACATATTATCTCACCACCTCTTGTTGTACTTATTTTTTGTGATAACAAGATTATTATATATTATATGTTATAATGAGGCGAGAAAAATGGAATGAGTACAAATAGGGGTGATATCATTTGCTTTTAGAAGAGGAAAGACAAGTTGTAGTTGAATATGGCAAGAAACTTATAACGGCAGGACTTACCAGAGGCACGGGTGGCAATATCAGTGTTTTAGAACCGAAGAGCAAATTGATGGCAATTTCTCCCAGTGGCATGGATTATTTTGAGACCAAACCCGAAGATGTGGTGATAATGGATTTAAACGGCAAAATTGTGGATGGTTTTAGAAAACCGTCGAGCGAATGGAGAATGCATTTAATCTTTTATCAAAAGAGGGAAGACGTAGGTGCAGTTGTCCATACCCATTCCATGTTTGCTACCACTATTGCAACTTTGCATTGGGAAGTTCCTCCTGCCAGCTACCTAATTGCCTATGCCGGCAAGAAAGTCCCCTGTGCTCCTTACGCCACATTTGGCACGCAGGAAATAGCGGATGCTGCATATGATACGATGGGTAGGGAATATAATGCTGTTCTTTTGGCTAATCATGGCCTCATCGCGGTTGGGCCGGATATGCCCTCAGCTTTCGGAACAGCAGAAATAATAGAGATGGTCTGTGAGATCTACTATAGGGCCAAATGTGTTGGAGAGCCCGTGATTCTACCCGACGAAGAGATGGAATTGATGTTGAAGAAGTTTAAGACCTATGGACAGAAGTGAGTGATGCAAGATGAAATTTCTAGTGGTTGGTGATGGTTTTGTAAGAAGTTTTCTTTTTGTAGATGGTCTTAGGAAGTATTTTCCGGATGCAAATTTCGTTGAACATGAAGTTCCATGGCCAAACGAGCCTTTCTATGATGACGATGAAGTTAAAGAGTACTCCGGTAATCCTGCAGATCTCATGCCACTAATAAAGGATGCAGATGTTTTAGCGGTTGACACGGCGCCCGTGACGGAAGCCTTGTTAAGGGCTTCCTCAAAGCTTAAGGCTGTTGCCTGCACTAGGGGCGGACCGGTAAACGTGAACATAAGAGCATGCTCATCGAGAAAAATTCCTGTCTTTAACAGTCCGGGTAGAAACGAATCGGCAGTGGTCGAATTTACCGTTGGTGCAACCCTGGCTTTGATGAAAAACATGGCTTTAGGGCACTATGAGTTAAAACGTGGGATATGGAGAGGTGACCTTTACCTTTATGAAAGAGTTGGCCCCGAGCTTTCGGATTTAACTGTTGGCATTGTGGGATATGGCAAAGTGGGGCGTAATGTTGCTAAAATGTTTTCTTTATTCGGCTGTAAAATTTTGGTTTACGATCCCTATGTGGTTTCTTCGATTGTAGAGGAGGATGGTCATAAGGTCACGGACCTTGACGATCTTTTAAAGACAGCTGATGTAGTTAGTTTACATGTAAGGCTTTCTCCGGAGACCGACAAGATGATGGATGAGTGCAAATTTAATTTAATGAAGTCGTCTGCCTATTTTATCAACACGGCAAGAGGTGGAGTGGTAGATTATGATGCCCTTTACAAAGCCCTTGCAGATGGAAAGATAAAGGGCGCTGCATTGGACGTCTTTGACCCTGAGCCTTTGCCTCCCGATCACCCGCTGACGAAACTCGATAACGTCCTTTTGACCCCGCACATAGCCGGTGCATCTAAAAAAAGTGCTATTAGAGGCGTAGAGACCGTTGCGGAAGCTCTTTATCGCTATTTCAATTCCGGAGAACTTAAAAGCTGTGTCAATAAAGAGGTATTTACCTAGACGTTGATGTATAGCTTCATTTAGATGATGGAATTGATCATAGAGCGGGGTTAAAGGGGCAGTTTTGTATTTTTATCAGTAGCGAGGGGGAGATGAGGGTGAGTAAATTTTTGATAGGGATAGATGCAGGTACGTCCATGGTTAAAAGCGTGGTCTTCGATGAGAAGGGGGATGAACTCGCTGTAGCCAGGCAAAGGACAACTGTATTGAATCCAAGGCCGAATTGGGACGAGCAGGATATGCTGGAGGTATGGTATGCTGTAGTTAAGACCATCAAAGAAGCCGTCGCGAAAAGCGGCGTGCCCAGTGAAGATATATGCGCCATCGGCGTAACTGGGCAAGGTGATGGATGTTGGCTCATCGATGAAGGTGGCAATCCGGTTAGACCTGCTATTTTGTGGTCTGACGGAAGAGCCGGGGACTTAATAGCCAGATGGCAATCCGAAGGCATAAGCGAGAATGCATATAGGATCTTGGGATCTGTCCTCTTTCCCGGAGTACAATCTGCCATAATCAAATGGCTCGATGAAAACGAACCCGATAGTTTAATGAAGTCTCGTTGGGCTTTGTACTGCAAGGATTGGTTGAAATATAAATTAACAGGGGAAATTACAACCGATGAGACAGATGGTTGTGTTCCTCATTTTGACATAGCAGCACGTCAGTATTCTGATGAACTATTACAGATGTATGGAACTGTGAAATATAAATATTTGTTGCCTCCAGTCAAAAGTACCCTTGAAAATTATGCCCCCCTGACTCATGAAGCTGCTTCTTTGCTGGGGCTATCATCTGGTATTCCGGTTGTGGGTGGGCCATTTGACGTAATCGCGACGGCAACTGGCGTTGGTGCCATACATCCCGGTGATGCCTGTTCCATAATTGGCACAACCTGCTTCAATGAGGTTGTCATGGATGGTCCCTATATCGAGCCGTTAAACGTGGGATTTACGATGTGTCATGGATTTGCAGGGCTGTGGGTTAAGGCCATGGGGGTCATGATGGGAACCCCCAACTTAGATTGGATTTTGGCGCAAGTGGGAAGGACATACGAAGAAGAAGCGACAGAAAGAAACATATCATTTTATGATGTAGTAGAAGAGCATGTTAAAGATATGGATATAGGCGCCGGAGGGATTATTTATCATCCCTATCTTAGCGCAAGTGGTGAAAGGGCTCCTTTTGTAAAACCTACTGCCAGAGCGCAGTTTTTTGGCATTACCGCTACCCATAATAGAGATAATTTAGTGAGAGCTGTATATGAGGGCGTTGGGTTTGCAATGATGGATTGTTATCAGTACATACCAATGAAAGTTAATCGCGTTAGGGTATCAGGGGGAGGGGCTCAAAGCGCCTTTTGGTGCCAGCTATTGTCAGATATGACAGGACTTCCACTGGAAGTGCCTCGGGGTTCCGAGTTCGGAGCAAATGGGACGGCCCTTGTGGCGGGAGTCGTCGTTGGCTTATACAAGGATATTGAAGAAGCCATTGAAAGAACAGTGAGATTGGACAGGCAGTACCAACCTGATTTGGAGAAAACAAAAAGAGCCAGGGCCTTCTACACGTTATATAGGCGTTTATATGAACATCTTTGGGATGATTGGGACCTGCTACAGGAAATACTCATGCAACGAATGTCTTTTTGAAAGGAGCCTCCTCGAGTCCCGGGAGGTCATTTATGTTTAACTGCGAACGCTTTATAATTATGTAGTTACAATAATATCTTTTTATCTTGCCTGGAGAGATAACGAGATGGCTTCCTACGGATCTTACGAGTGGTGGTCTGAGGTAATTGAGCTGGACAGGCTTAAGGACCTCGTAGACAGATTTGCTGCTGCCATGCACGTGGGTGCCGTGATAGCAACCACCGACGGGACTGCCTTGACGATTCCAAGCAATTTTTGTGCCTTTTGTCGCAGGCTTCGTTCCCATCCCGAGGGTAGGTGTGGTTGTGAAAGAAGCGATGCCTGGGGAGGGGAGCATGCTTTAGATGTTGGCGGCCCCTTGGTTTACAGATGTCACTGCGGATTGATCGACATGGCAAGCCCCTTGATAATTGAAGGAAGATTAGTCGGTACGTTACTGTGCGGACAGGTTTTGCTCAGGCCCTATACCGAAGAGGAGGTACGAAAGGAGATCGTTCCCCTATGGCCGTGCGATGCCAGCGAAGTTGATGACTGGGTTCAAGACTTTTTGGCTCTGCCTGTTGTCGACGAGACGACTGTGCTTAATGCTATGAATTTGCTCAACGTGATGGCATCACACATAGTTGAGCTTTGTGAACGCCACCTCATAGAAAGCAAATTACTGCATAGGACAATGGAGCTGGTCAAAGCACAGCGAGATAAGGAAATGCTTGAAAGGAACCTAAAAATGGCTCAACTTAAGGCCTTGCAGAATCAGCTTAACCCGCATTTCATGTTCAATACATTAAATATTATGTCGCGCATGGCCATGTTCGAGGGCGCGCCTCAGACGCAAGAGCTCACCATTCAATTCGCCGACTACCTTAGATACATACTCAGGAGACAATCGCGTGACGAATTAGTCCCTTTAAGCAGCGAATTGGAATGCCTGAAACAATATCTGGCCATACAGAAGGTGAGGTTCAGCGACAGATTTTCATACGTTTTAGATATCGAGCCGGAGGCCTTATCGTGCAAGATACCCTTTCTGATCCTTCAGCCGATTGTAGAAAATGCGGTAGTTCATGGTATAGAACCGTCATTGCGCCCGGGGGTCGTCATCTTAAGCGGAAGAATTAGCGAAGGGAAATTGGAGATCAGTGTAGAGGACAACGGTGTGGGTTGTTTACCTGAAGAGATCAAAGAAGGTCTGGGCATATCCCATGTAAAGGAGAGGCTTAAACTGCATTACGGCGATGATGCCTCGTTTAACATTTGGAGCAAACCCAGTGTAGGAACAAAGGTCAACATATGCATTCCCTGTAAGGAGGATTAAAATACGTGCCCAAAAAGGTGCTTGTCGTCGAGGATGAACCTTTGGAAAGACGAGCCTTGACGGAGATGCTTAAATCCTATCCCTTGCTTTTGGAGATAGATGAGGCTGCCAATACGATCGATTTCGAGAAAAAAGTGCGCCTGTGGAAGCCCGACGTTGTCTTATTGGATATCAAAATTCCCGGCGGTAATACCCTGACATCGCTAGGGACATTGAGAAAAGAAGGATTCCAGGGGAAAGTCGTAATAGTGACCGCATATGATTTTTTTGAGTATGCCCAACAGGCCGTAGGGCTCAACGTAACTGCCTTTTTGGTAAAACCGGTCAAGGATGAAGAACTTTATGATGCCTTAAACAAGGCCATAGAGGAGATACAGGAGACAGATAAAATTTCTCAGCAGCTATTAAGGTTGAAGAAATTTATTTTGGAGAACAAGAGCTTTGTGGCCTCGATGATGATCCAGGGATTGGTTCGGGGAGAGGAGATCACGGAGGGGCTTAAAACCGTAGCAAGGGAAGTGGGATTTCTACCGATACAAGGTATGCATATCTTTGGTGTGATAGCGTTAAGCGGATTCGACGCTGAAGAGAAACAGTGGCCACAGCTCATGCTTTTAGGGGAACTTCAAAGGATCTTGGGGGATTCGGCTTTTCTGGTTCCGTGGGCACGCTATATTACTCTTTTGTTTTTCAATGGTCCAATGGAAAATCCGGAATCAATAGCATCAAAGATCTTCGATGTAGCCTTACAAAATGATATGCGTTGTAATGTGACGTATATGGGTAAGGTGACAAGTTTAAATGAAATCGATGAGGTTCTTTTGTCTCTGGAGGAGATCCTCGAAGAGAGCATCCTCGAAGGTTTTGGCAAACTCATATACGGACAGCCTCAAGCTAAGATTGAAAGCAAATCGACAAGCGATAGCCATGCCGATTTCGATGAATCCTTTTCCGCCGTCTTGGAGGGAATGCGCAGCGGGCAATTGCAGCTGGTAAACGATGGCGCGGGAAAGCTATTTGCGCTTTTATCCCAGTCCGATATTGCGATCAACATCGAGATCGTAAGGTTATTGTTCGCAGGGTACATCGGGCAAATATGCAAGTTGCTTTTAGACCTCAAGTGTGATGAGGAAGCCCTTAAGGCTTGGGCCAGAAGGCAGGTCAGGGACATGATGATACCCGTAAGGTCAGTTGCAGACCTCAAAAACATGTTTTTCATATCCCTTGAGGAGGCCTGGAGGGTCAGACAAAGCGTAAAAGATCCCGACCTTGCTTTAATACAAAAGGCCCTGGCCTTCATAGAGGATAACCTGCAGGAGGCTAATCTGTCGAAAGTGGCAGAGCACGTCTACGTAAGTCCAAGTTATTTAAGTCGCATGTTCGGCAAGGTTTTAAATAAAAGGTTTATCGACGTAATCAAAGAAAAACGAATAGAACGCGCAAAGAAGCTCTTGGCCATAGGATACAACGTCACGGAAACGGCCACAGCCGTGGGATACGATAACATAACTTATTTCAGTACCCTTTTTAAGGAAATGGCAGGATGTCCTCCCAGCGAATACAAGAGGTCGTTACACCCAAGCGATGACATCAGCGCAATATAGAAAATTTACCTCAAGAGTTTAAAGTCGGCGAGGACAAAAAAACGAAAGTTTATTAAAAAGACCTGAGTTTGCTCTCTCAGGTCTTTTTACGTATGCATTGAAGGAAATAAGTGGACAAGATATTGCCATTATCTTTGAATGCAAATGCATCGCTTTTCTGTTTTACTTTTAACGAATATAGGGGGTGCTTTTGTGGACGGCAGTGATCGCTTAAGGGTGATACAGGAGTATGTTCCCGGCAAACAGGTGACCCTTGCTCACATAATAAGAAATCCCAAAGAAGAGCTGTGCAATAAGGTGGGTATCGATAGGGCCGGGGCTATAGGGATTATGACTATTACCCCCGGAGAGGGCGCTATTATTGCAGCCGACATGGCAAGCAAGTCCTCCAGCGTAAACATAGAGTTCGTCGACAGATTTACCGGGTGTGTGATACTTACCGGTGAGGTTGCTTCTGTTGAAAACGCTCTCCGGACTGCCGTAAATTCTTTGAGAGAGGTCCTGGGGTTTTTCCCGACGGACGTTACTTTTACGTGATGCGCGTGATGGTGATAGGCCCTTCCGGATCCGGTAAAACAACTGTGCTTAAGGCATTAGGGCTTACCGATAACAAGAGTTTCGTTCGTAAGACTTCTTTCATCCAGTTCTTCGGGAAGGCAATCGATACCCCTGGGGAATTTTTCGATCTGCCCCGTTTTTATCATGCGTTAATAACTCATTCTTCCAAGTCCGCGATCATACTTCTTTTGGTTGATCCCACAAATTTAAAACAATTTCCCTCTCGTTTCGTGAAGGCCCTCAGATCCACAGTTATAGGAGTTGTCAACAAGATAGATTTATCGAGCGAAGAGCAGATAAATAGGGCAAAAAGAATACTGCATGAAACAGGAGTTAAGGAGGTGGTCTGCGTCTCGGCGCTGACAGGAGAAGGAATAACGGAACTAAGGAACAAAATCATAAGCTTAGCAGGAGGTGTGCAGAACCGTGACTGGTGAAGCGTTAGGAATGATCGAAACTAAGGGCTTAGTGGGAGCTATAGAAGCGGCGGATGCGATGGTAAAGGCAGCGAACGTCAGGCTTATAGGCTATGAGAAGATAGGTTCGGGGCTAGTGACTGTGATGGTCCGCGGTGATGTGGGCGCTGTTAAGGCAGCCGTTGACGCGGGCGCTGCATCGGCAAAGCGAGTGGGCGAAATAGTCTCCGTTCACGTGATCCCCAGGCCCCACAGCGATACAGAGAAGCTGCTTCCTAAGCTGGAATAGCGGCACCCTTGTTCGGGAGGTGTGATTGATGGAACAAGAGATCATGAAAAAAGTAATGGATGAAGTGATGAAGCGCATCGGTAGCGGCAGCGTGATCGCGCCCGAGAAGGCTTCCCAGCAGCAAAAGGATGAAGAGAAGGTCGCCAGCGTATGTGCGCAAAATATGGTAGGCGTTACGGAATACGTTGGCGTCTCCGAGGGCGATACCATTGGCCTGGTCGTGGCCAACGTCGAGCCTATGCTTCATGAAAAGTTGGGCATTGACAAGAAGTTCAGATCTGTGGGTATTTTTTCGGGCAGGACGGGAGCCGGGCCCCAGATAATGGCTGCAGATGAAGCTGTTAAAGCAACGAACACGGAGATAGTTGTCATTGAGCTGCCTAGGGACACGAAGGGCGGTGCAGGACACGGATCATTGATTATCTTTGGAGCGGAAGACGTATCCGATGCAAGAAGGGCCATAGAAGTGGCTTTAAAAGATCTGCGTCGTACCTTTGGCGATGTCTATGCTAACGATGCCGGACATCTGGAGTTCCAATATACGGCTAGGGCAAGCTATGCATGCAACAAGGCATTCAATGCCCCCGTTGGCAGGGCATTTGGCCTTATCGTTGGTGCACCGGCAGGCATTGGATTCGTCATGAGCGATACGGCTCTGAAAGCCGCTGAGGTAGAGCTCATTGATTATATGTCTCCCACTAGGGGCCTGTCCTTAACAAATGAAGTGGTCATAACCTTTACGGGGGATTCCGGCGCAGTGCGTCAGGCATTAATTGCCGCCAGAAGCATTGGCAAAAAGCTCCTGGGTGCCATGGGTGCTGAGCCCAAATCGGCTACGACTCCCTATATTTAAACGGGGTTGCCGAGATTAAAGGGGGCGTTGAAATTGGCTGAAAAGAAAAGCAAAAGATTTGAAGTGCTAAAGAATAGGCCTGTCCATAAGGACGGGTTCATCGCGGAATGGGTAGATGTGGGGCTTATAGCTATGGGAAGTCCCAATGACCCCGTTCCTTCCATAAAAATAGAAAACGGAAAGATAGCTGAGATGGACGGAAAGAAGCGTCAGGACTTCGACATGATAGAGCAATTCATTGCAGATTATGCCATCGACATAGATATCGCCCCACAGGCTATGGCAAAAAGCGAGACAGAACTGGCAATGATGCTTGTTGACCCTAAGATTTCAAGGGTAGAAGTTACCAGAGTCTTTCAAGGTTTGACGCCGGCTAAAATAAGCAGGGTCATGGATTGTCTCAACATTGTCGAGATAATGATGGGTATTTCTAAGATGAGAACCCGCAAAACTCCTGCCAATCAGGCCCACATAACGAGCGCCAAGGATCACCCGGTCCAGCTGGCCGCAGATGCAGCTGAAGGAGCGTTAAGGGGCTTCGTAGAACTTGAGACCACTGTTGGCGTAAATCGCTATGCCCCCTTGAACGCCTTATCTTTGCTCATAGGGTCTCAAACGGGCAGACCCGGAGTGCTTACGCAGTGTGCTCTTGAGGAGGCCTTCGAGCTTCAGATCGGAATGAGGGGCCTTACCAGCTATGCCGAGACGGTCTCCGTATACGGCACAGAAAGCGTATTCATCGATGGCGACGACACGCCCTGGTCTAAGGCGTTTCTTGCCTCCGCCTACGCAAGCAGAGGTTTGAAGATGCGCTTCACGAGCGGAACCGGATCAGAAGTGCAAATGGGGGCCGCAGAAGGCAAGAGCATGCTTTATCTGGAAGCCAGGTGCGTCATGATCACTAAGGGCGCCGGAGTTCAGGGCCTTCAGAACGGATCCATTTCCTGCATAGGTGTACCGGGAGCTGTTCCAAGCGGCTTGAGGGCCGTTGCGGCGGAAAATTTGATCACCGTCACGCTTGATATGGAGGTCGCTTCAGGTAACGACCAGACCTTCTCTCACTCCGATTTAAGGCGAACCGCTCGTACGATACCCCAGCTTTTCTCGGGCACCGACCTGATCTTTTCCGGCTATTCCGGCGTTCCAAATTATGACAACATGTTTGCCGGATCAAACTGGGATATCGAGGACATAGATGACTATCTTGCGATTCAGCGCGACTTTAAAGTCGACGGAGGCAATAAGCCCGTTTCCGAAGAGGAGGTAGTCGCTGTCCGCAACAAGGCCGCAAGAGCCCTTCAGGCAGTTTACGACGCTTTAGGTTTCCCGCCCATAACTGACGCCGAGGTGGAAGCTGCGACCTATGCCAACGGAAGCAAAGATGTGCCCGACAGAAACGTGACCGAAGATTTGAGGGCGGCAGAGAGGCTGTTAAACGAAGGCATAAACGGCATCGACATAGCCAAGATCCTTGCGCAGAGGGGCTTTAGGGACGTTGCTGAGGCCATAGTTATGATGATGCGCCAAAGGGTTTCCGGCGATTATCTGCAGACTTCAGCCTGGATAGATCGTGACGGTACGGTTTATAGCGCCGTCAATGACCCCAACGATTATCAGGGTCCCGGCACCGGCTATAGGATCTCCGAAGAGCGTTGGGAGGAGATAAAGAACATCCCTTGGGCAATTAGGCCTGAGGACGTGTAAGGAGGGGGAGACAATGCAGGTCAACGAAGAATTAGTCAAAAAGGTGATAGAAGAGGTTCTGCAAGAAGTCCTAGGAGAGCAGGCTAAATCGTCTTCCCCGACGGCCACGCAGATTCAAAGGGGAGGAAAGATGACCCTGGTAGAGGTGGAGGTTGCCAAAAAAGGCACCGATCCAAAGGAAGTTGTCGTGGGTGTGCCCCCTGCCTTTGGGACCGTCTTTACGGAGACAATAGTGGGAGTGCCCCATAGCGAAGTGCTGCGTCAGGTGTTCGCCGGGATCGAAGAGGAAGGCTTAAAACCAAGACTGGTTCGCGTATATCACACGGCAGATGTTGGGTTCATAGCGCATCAAGCTGCTAAGCTGTCCGGTTCGGGTGTAGGCGTCGGCATATTGTCCAGAGGTACGACTGTTATACATCAACGTGACCTGAATCCCCTGAACAATTTGGAGCTTTTCCCTCAAGCACCGCTCCTTGACCCGGAGGTCTTCAGGGCAATTGGGCGTAACGCCGCTAAATATGCCAAGGGAGAATGTCCTACACCGGTTCCTACCAGAAACGATCCTATGGCCCGACCTCGCTACCAGGGGATTGCAGCGCTTCTTCACAATAAAGAAGTGCGCTACTTGGATCGCTCCAAGCCACCGATGGAGCTAGAAGTCCGTTTTGAGTAAAAGGGGGCGTTGAAATTGGCTGAAAAGCTTAACGAGGAAATAATAGCCGAACTGGTAAAGCAAGTCTTGAAGGAAATGGCAAAACCGCAGGGTGAGAAACGACCTGAAGCACCCCACCAAGGACAGGCTCAAGAGGGCCGCCTTACGGTGAAAGATTATCCCTTAGGTTCAAAGAGGCCTGAGATCATAAAAAGCCCAAGGGGTAATGCCTTTAACGATCTGACCTTGGATGCCGTCATGCAGGGAAAGGCGACCTTTGAGGACTTTCGTATCGATCCCGATGCCTTGCTGATGCAGGCTCAGATAGCTGAAGCCGCGGGAAGAAAGCAAATAGCCTCTAATTTGAAGAGGGCAGCTGAACTAACGAAAGTCCCTGATGAAAGGATATTGGAAATATACAATGCCATGAGGCCGCATCGCTCTACCAAAGATGAGCTTCTGGCCATTGCCGATGAACTTGAGAATAAGTATGGAGCTAAAAGCTGTGCCACTTTCGTCAAAGAGGCTGTGGTTGTGTACGAACGTCGAAAACTCTTGAGAGGCGATGTTCCCGAATAGTGAAAAGTTTAGAAAAAGGGGGAGTCTAAGTGCCTATCGTTGCGGGAATTGACATAGGAAACGCCACGACCGAAGTCGCCCTCGCAAGAGTGGATAAGGGCTCAGTGGAATTTCTTGCTTCTTCTATTGCCTATACTACTGGCATTAAAGGAACTTTGCAAAATGTTGCCGGAGTGCGCAGAGCATTGTCCCTTGCTTTGGAACAGGCAGGGTGGTCGAGGGAAGATTTCAAAAAGGTCGACCTGGTCTGCTTGAACAAAGCTGCCCCTGTGATAGGTGATGTGGCGATGGAGACCATTACGGAGACGATAATCACTGAATCGACCATGATAGGACATAACCCCTCTACCCCCGGAGGGGTTGGCGTAGGCGTCGGAGAGACTATGACGATATTTGACCTGGATAAGGTCGAGCGTGGGCGCCACGTAGTGGTCGTCATACCGGGCAGCGTAAATTTTGAGGAAGCTGCCAAGATGATAAACGATGCTTTTTCAAGAGGAATAGACGTCAGAGGGGCCATATGTCAATCGGATGACGGAGTGTTAATAGTAAACAGATTAAGCAAGGTCATTCCAATAGTCGATGAAGTCAAAGCCATAGATCGCGTTCCTTTGGGCATGCAATGTTGTGTGGAGGTGGCCCCTCCTGGAAGATCGGTAGAGCTGCTCTCAAATCCTTACGACATTGCCACGATTTTCGGCTTGTCTGCCGATGAAACTCGCCAAATAGTCCCTGTCGCTAAGGCCCTTATAGGAAACAGGTCCGCGGTCGTCATAAGGACTCCCCTTGGTGAGGTCAAGGAAAGGCGAATTCCTGCCGGCGAACTTTACATAATTGGCCCTACGGGCAGAAGAAACATAAATATCGACGAAGGCGCAAATGCCATCATGGAGATGGTCGAATCGAGCTGGCCTATTCAGGATGTCTTTGGACAGCCGGGGACGAACGTGGGCGGGATGATGGAAAGGGTTCGAAAGACCATGTCGGAGCTGACGGGCCTGCCATTGGGAGAAATACACATTAAAGACTTGCTGGCAGTCGACACTATGGTGCCACAGCGGGTCGTGGGCGGTTTAGCTGAGGAGTTTGCTATGGAAAACGGGGTAGCCTTAGCAGTTATGGTGGAAGCTCAGGAGCTTCCCATGCATAGGCTTGCTTCCGCCATTGAGTCGCAGATAGGGGTGAAGGCCGAGATAGGAGGGGTTGAAGCTGAGATGGCCATAATGGGCGCTTTGACCACCCCAGGTACAAGCACCCCGCTGGCCGTCTTAGACCTGGGTGCGGGCAGCACAGACGCATCACTGATGCGACCTAATGGCCAGGTAGAGCTTATACACCTGGCCGGTGCCGGCAATATGGTGAATACCATAATAGCAAGTGAGCTTGGGTTAGACGACATGGAGCTCGTGGAAAATATCAAGATGCATCCTCTTTGCAAGGTTGAAAGCGTCTTTCACGTTAGGCTGGAGGACGGCACAGTGAGGTTTTTCGACAAACCCCTGGCACCAGAGCTGTTTGGCAGGGTAGCCCTGATCCTAGGCGAAAATTTTTTGAGCCCCATTTTACTCGACACCTCTATAGAGAGAATAAGGGACGTTAGGAGAAAGGCAAAAAGAGAAGTCTTTGTAACTAACGCGACGAGAGCCTTGAAACGCGTTGCCCCGGCACAGAACATTCGCCTCATCGACTTCGTGGTGTTGGTTGGCGGTTCTGCATTGGATTTTGAAATTCCAAACATGATCACGGAGGAGCTATCGAGATATTCGGTCGTAGCCGGTAGAGGCAACATCCGGGGGACCTTGGGCCCGCGCAACGCCGTGGCAACAGGCCTTGTACTGTCGACCGCCAGGAGGAAAATTCTATGACCTGGTGCGGAAGGGCAGGCGAGTTCAGGGATGAGAGACCGACAATACTGCTGCTATTGCCTGAATCCTTAAAAGATAAAGCTTACGAAGTCGGAACAGGTGCAGAGGAAGAGGGGGTTCCGATGGAATGGGATTTTATGGATGGGGACCTTAAAACTTTAGCCTGGGAGGCTGCAAACAGATCGCGTTTGCGCGTAGGAATTGGCATCGTTCCTGAAGGTTGCGCCATTACATTGGCAAACTTAGATCCTGACCAACCTTTAATCCTCGTTGAAAATGGACGTGCTTCGCTTCGGTGGTTTGGGCAAGCTGCAGCGCGCTTGGTGAAGGGCCTTCCTCTTCCTCCTATGGAAAGCAAAGAGGATCCTGAAGAGAACGACATGGACGATAGCAAGGTCCGCGAAATAGTGGCCAGGGTATTGAGGCAAATGGGCCTGGCTTGAGAAAGGGGGATCCCCGGTGTGCAGGAGATTAAATTAGCCTTTGGGTTCATAGAGACAATTGGCCTGGTAGCTGCTATTGCCGCCGCGGACGCGGCCTTAAAGGCCGCAAACGTGACCTTAATAGGCCGCGAGAATTCACAAGGTGGCATGATGACTGTCAAAATTGCAGGAAATGTAAGCGCAGTGAAGGCTGCCCTTTCCGCTGCCAAGGATGTCTCTGAAAGGGTAAACCGCGTTTGGTCCATAGACGTTATTCCTAGGCCCGGGCAAGGCATTGGCGAAATGTTGACCTACAACAAGGCTACCTTGGGATCGCAGGAATGGCTAAAAGGGCGAATGGTTGACGAGAGCAAACCAGAAGAAAGCATGGACCAAGAAGAAGCGCAAAAGGATCGGCCCAAGAAGAGAGCGCCCAGAAAAAGGTACAAGAGGACCTCTGAGAAGGGCGATCAAGATGTAATTATAGAAGATGGAGACGAAGAGGGAGGTATGACATATGACTCAGGAAGCCCTGGGGATGATTGAAACTAGAGGTCTAATTGGCGCAATAGAAGCTGCTGACGCCATGGTAAAAGCGGCAAACGTCCGTTTGGCGGGGCAGAGGTTTTCGGGAGCAGGATTAGTGACGGTGATGGTCCGAGGTGATGTGGGTGCCGTGAAAGCTGCGGTGGATGCCGGTGTGGCAGCAGCCTCTAGGGTCGGTGAGGTCATTTCATCTCACGTCATTCCAAGGCCACATACCGATACGGAAACCATTTTGCCGCAGGAAGGCACGCCCAAGGCAGAATCGCTCAATGTACAAACGGATTGACGAAGGCTGTCGACTGAGAAGAGGAAGTGACGACGATGGATGAGGCATTGGTAAGCGAGATCGTTCGCCGCTTACTGGACAAGCTTAACGTTGGTTTAAGTGATCCGTCTTTAGTTGTGGCAGGAGTAAGCAATCGCCATATTCATCTCACTGCCGTAGACGTGAAGATCTTGTTTGGAGAGGACTATGCTTTGACTAAACTTCGGGATTTGCGTCAGCCCGGTCAATATGCATGCAAGGAGACCGTTACAATAGTTGCTCCCGGCGGTGTGCTGGAAAACGTTCGCATCCTCGGGCCAATAAGGAAGAACACTCAGGTGGAGATGGCTATGTCGGATGCGATAAGGCTTCATATCGACATCCCGCTTATTAAAAGCGGCTCAAGCCAGCCTTGCCCTCCCATCATCGTATTGGGCCCCAAAGGGCACATTGTTTTGACCAAGGGCGTGGGCATTGCATGGCGCCATATGCACCTTTCTCCCACTGAGGCCCAGACGCTCGGCCTAAGAGATGGCCAGGAGGTCGACGTGGAGGTAAAAGGAGATCGGGGCCTCATCTTCAAGCGCGTGTGGGTCAGGGTTGGACCGGATATGATAAGCGAATTTCACGTTGACATTGATGAGGCAAACGCATGTGGCCTTAAAACCGGGGATTATGTGAGGGTCTTGGTATGAGCTTAGAGACTTACGGAGTTACGGTCAATAATGTCCTCAGCGAACAAACGGTGGAAAAGCTAGCCTCCATCGATAAAGCGCTGACTTACGACGGGCCTTTGACAGATTGGGATGAACTCTATCTGGGATTTGACCTTGGGACGACCAACATGAAACTGGTTGCCTTTAACGAATCGGGGCAGCCCGTCAGTGCCGTCTTGAATGATTCGCGTTCCTCGATACGTGATGGAGTCATAGTAGACTACATGGCTGCCATAGAAGGCATGGAGGTATGCCTAAGGACCTTGAAGCGACGTTTGGGCGACCTTGACTTTACAGCCATGGGCGCAGCTGCGTATCCTCCCGGCATATCTCAAAAGACGGCCCAAGTGTGTGCAAACATAGTTGAGGCCCTGGGATTTCCCTGCATGGGACTTTACGAGGAACCCGTAGTTGCCTCTGTGGCGTTGGGGATTGAAAACGGCGCAATAATAGACATAGGAGGCGGTACCACCGGAATCGCCGTAATTCAGGAGGGAGAAGTAGTGTACTCCGCCGACGAGCCCACCGGTGGCACCCATGTAACATTGGTGTTGGCCGGGGCTTTAGGCATATCCTTCGATGAAGCCGAAAGGTTAAAGCGCGACACCAAATCTCACAGGAGGATCTTCAATATAATTCGTCCCGTGTTCGAAAAGATGGGCGTCATTGCCAGAGAACATTTGGATAAAAGTGGCTTTTTGGGAAAGGTGCCTGTAGTCATAGTTGGAGGCGGGGCCAATATAGAGGGCGCTCCTGAAGCGATATCCCAAATGTTGAGAAGCGAAGCGGTTTTAGCTCCCTTTTCTATGATTGTCACTCCTTCGGGAATCGCCGAATGTCTGTGGAGGCGTTGTCATGGAGGCCATGGTAAATAACATATGTGCCATTGTACTTAAAAGACTGTATATGCCCAGAGTAGGCATGCTTTGGACATCAGGTAATCCCGATTTCCTCAAGTGGACTCCTTGCGGCGAACTGACATGGGTGCATTATTTGTCCGGCAATTTCTCTAAAATCTTTAATATTGCAAACAATCCTTGCTATCTCGTTGAATCCCTGGCTGACCCGCATCGTGAGGCAAAGATGTTATCGGCTCTTGTCATACCTGATATATCCATGGCTTTCCTTTCGGAGCTGTGTCTGGGATTGCCCTATACCGCTGCAGGCTCTCTGGTTTTTAGTTGCCTGGATGAGGGGTTACCTGTGATAATCGACGATACGGAAATTGCAAGCTGTCTAAGGACGATAAACCCAAAGAGGTTTGGCGAGATAAAATCCAGGCTTTGCAACTTGGGGTTCGTCACGCTTTCACAGGAAGGATCATCTGATTCTTCTCGTGTCATTGAGATAGACGAAAAGGGTTGGATAAGCTGGTGCGAAATAGCTGACCGTCTCTCGGGAGTTGATATGGTGATCTTAAGAAACGGGTCTCATCTGACCGATGAAGCCGAGGACAGATTGAGGTCGCTTGGCATAAGGATCGAAAGGTAGGTTAGATCCATGGCCCTTCAATGGGAGCTCATAATTGCACCGTCCGTTTCTTGTAAGCGGATCATAAAAAATCGCATACGCAGGGGCATCTCTTCCAAAGAGGACCAAGAGCTGCTTGATAACGTCAAATGGGGAGCTGTGTTGATACTGCAGGGGATGGTAGCGCAAACCATAGCGGCTGTCGATATTGCAACCGATATTGCCTCTGTGGAGGCCTTCGAAGTCATGGGCAATTGCCCCCAACATATGCCCGCCGTTGCCATAATTGGGACTGTTGCCGAAGTGGAAAGGGCCTTGGATGCCTTGAAAGGTGGGGGTAAATTACTATGAAACTTGGAAAAGTCATAGGGCAAGTTGTCTCAACTAGAAAGGACGAAAGGTTGGTGGGACATAAACTGCTGTTGGTGCAGTTTCTGGAGCCCGGAAAGGATGGAAGGCTCATGTCCGCGCGCGGTGACGGTCATGTTGAGATATCGGTTGACCTTGTAGGTGCCGGGGTTGGAGAGATAGTGCTGCTTTGTTCGGGCAGCTCTGCTAGGAATGCTGCCGGCGTAATAGATGCCCCCATAGATTTTGCAATAGTAGGCATTGTCGATACCGTAGATGTATGCTCCGATGAGATCATGTGAGAGGTCAAAGAAGTGCCATGGTGAAGATATATACAAAAAGAGGAGATCTGGGGGAAACGTCCTTGTACGACGGGACTCGGGTGAGAAAGGATGATCCGAGGATTGCCTTAAACGGCACGCTCGATGAGGTGTCATGTGCTTTGGGCATTGCGCGATCTAAGGCCACGCCTAAGGTTTCAGGCTGGATTTGTGAGCTTCAGTCTGAGCTCATATCGGTCATGGCTTACATCGCTCGCGGGCAAGCTAAAAGACAAATACCTTCATCCCAGGAATTGGAAAAACGCATCGATCTCCTTATAAGTGAATATCCTTTTTTTAATCGCTTCGTGCTCCCCGGAGATGATGAGGTAAGTTCAACGCTTCATCTTGCAAGGTCCTTTGCCAGGAGGGCGGAAAGGGTAGGACTGCAAGCTTTGGAATCGAATTTAATAGACAGAGAGACTTACACATATTTGAACCGCCTTTCTGATTATATATATGCTCTTGCCGTTTCGGCACATTGGGAAAGCGTCATAGACAGAGTTACGAAAAAGGTGGTGTTAAAAATGGGACAACAGGCGGATATGGGGTCGAAGTGTTTGAACTCAGATGTGGCGCGTAAGATGATAGATGCGGGGCGTAAAAAAGCCAATGAGATAGGTGTTCCCATGGCAATGGCCGTTTGCGATGCCTTTGGCCTTCCTGTGGCTTTTGAGAGGATGGAGGGAGTGCTTCAGGTCAGCTTAGGCCTTGCCCCAAAGAAAGCTTCCACCGCCATAAAACTTAAGATGTCTACGGGTGCTTTAGCCGAATTGGTGCAGCCGGGAAAAGAGTTGTACGGACTTCAGAATGATCCGGAGCTCGTGGTATTTGGCGGCGGCTTGCTGCTTAAGAATGGTGAGGAAATAGTTGGTGCGGTGGGAGTAAGCGGTGGATCTGTCAAAGAGGACACAATCGTGGCGGAGGCCATGGTAAAGGCGTGGGAGAGCTAGGAGGGGTTTGCATGAGCACGTCAATCGAAGTCGATGATCTCGTTAAAAAAATCGTGGCAAGGGTTGCCAGTGAGCTAGCTCGCGAAGAGGAAAAGCCTTCCACCTCCGTGAACCAGATCGTCGAAGCTGCTGTGGAAGCTCAAAAGGTCTGGCAGTGGGATTTCAACCTGGAAAGCCGAACGAGGGTCATTGCGGCTTTAAAGTCAAAGCTCTTGCCCCATGCCGAGGAGTTGGCCAAACTTGCGCGAGACGATACGAATATGGGTCGTTTGGACGATAAAATATTGAAGAAAAAACTTGCTATAAACAAGACACCCGGACCTGAATACTTCACCACCAGGGCAATATCAGGCGACAACGGCCTTATACTGGAAGAACTGGCCCCATTTGGAGTGATAGCTTCAATAACGCCCTCCACAAATCCGGTTGCTACTGTCATAAACAATACGATCTGCATGCTGTCGGGAGGAAATGGGGTGGTGTTTTCTCCTCATCCGGGAGCATTGCGCTGCACCTTTAAGACCATCGACCTAATCAGGAGCATTTTGGCCCAGGAAGGTGCTCCCGTCGAGGTGGTCTCTACATTGAGCGATGCTTCACTGGACAGCTTAAGGGAGTTAATGTCACATCCGGATATTAAACTGATATCGGCTACAGGAGGCCCTGGAGTGGTGAAAGCTGCCCTTTCTTCTGGTAAGCCTGCCATAGGTGCGGGCCCCGGCAATCCCCCAGTCCTTGTTGACGAGACAGCGCACCTTGAAAAGGCTGCCAAGGACGTAATCGCAGGAGCGTCTTTTGATAACAACCTTCCTTGCATCGCGGAAAAGGAATTGATCGCCGTTAATTGCATTGCAGACGAGCTGAAAGAGCTGATGTGTCATAACGGTGCATATGAATTAAAGGATCGATCGAAGATAGACGCCTTGGCCGATCTGGTGTTGACCAAGGATCACAAGATAAAAAAGGATATGGTTGGCAAGGATGCATGCGTATACCTTGAAAAGTTGGGCATCACTCCCCCTCCCAATGTGCGTCTTATATTGGTTGAATGCGACGAAAAGCATCCCTTTGTTCAGGAAGAGCTCATGATGCCGATACTTGCCATGGTAAGGGTTGCCGATTTCAAAGAGGGGTTGGCCATGGCAAAGCGTGTTGAACACGGCTTCAGGCATTCTGCCATCATCCACAGCACGAACATAGATAACATGAGCGATATGGCAAAGGCCATGGAGACGTCCATGTTCGTCAAAAATGCTCCCTCATTTGCATCCATAGGCGTTGGAGGCGATTGTCCCACAGCATTCACCATAGGAACGACCACTGGAGATGGTCCGACTACGCCGCTGTCCTTCTGCAGGCTGCGCCGTTGCGTCCTTCACGGAGCGTTTCGCATAGTTTAGGCAGGCGACACTTATGACTAAGGATGAATTGATAGAGCTAGTAAGACGCGCAGGCGTTGTGGGAGCTGGAGGAGCGGGCTTTCCCACCCACATCAAGCTTCAAGCGACAAACATAGATACTTATGTCATAAATGGCGCCGAATGCGAACCGCTTCTTTACGTAGATCAGACCTTGATGCTGAATTGGGCCGCCTTTCTTATATCTGCCTCTCAAGCGCTGTCATCAGTCATGGGATGCAGGGTCCTCTTTGGCGTAAAGCGAAAACATGGTGATTGCATAAGCGCCTTGCAGGCAGCAGGTGGCGATGTGTGCGTGTTGGGTGACTATTACCCGGCCGGAGATGAGGTGATCCTGCTTCACGAATGCGTCGGTCGAGTTGTCCCTGAGGGTGGGCTGCCGCTCCATGTGGGTGCCATCGTAAATAACGTGGAGACACTTTACAATGTAGGTAGAGCTTTGGATGGAAAGCCTGTAACTCGCAGCTTCGTCCAGGTCGGAGGAGCGGTTCTCTCTCCAGGCGTATGGAGCGTCCCTCTGGGGGTGGAGGCTTCAAAGTTAGTTGAGGTCGCAGGAGGCCCGACCATCGATGAACCCGTGTTTGTAGACGGTGGTCCAATGATGGGACAGTACCATAAAGATGCAAATTTTCCCGTCACCAAGATGACGAAGGCCATATTGGTCCTGCCGTCAAACTCCGCCTTTGCCAGGTACGAGAATATGCCGGTCAGCGTAATGCTCAGGCAGGCTCGCGTCGCCTGCTGTCAGTGCAGCGAGTGTACCATGGTGTGTTCCCGCTACCTCATAGGCTACGACCTTCGCCCCCATAAGATTATGCAGGCCATGGCTTATGAATCCATGAGACTGCCTGAGACAGTTCAGTCGGCGATGCTTTGTTCGGAATGCAATCTGTGCAGCGGCCTTTATGCATGTCCCATGCACCTTTCTCCGAGGCGGGTAAATCAGGTGATAAAGGGAGCCATAAGACAGCAGGGTATTAAGCCGCAGTTTGAAAGAAAAGATATATCGCCTAGAGCGGAAAGGCCTTTCAGGCTGGTTCCCACCAAGAGGTTGATGTCACGCCTTGGGTTGGACGCGTACGACATACATCCTCCCTTTAACGGCGAGTTTGCGACCGAAAGGGTGAGGATACCTCTTAAACAGCATACAGGTGCCCTGTCTGTTCCAGTCGTGTCGCTGCGCGATGAAGTTAAGGAAGGGGATTTAATAGCCAAGTGTCCGGAAAATGCCTTAGGAGCTGACGTCCATGCTTCAATCAGCGGCTTGGTCGAAGAGATAACCTCGGAGTATATTGCAATTAAGGCTTCAGGCTTGTAGGGGGATGGTTTTCATGGAAAGGGCAATAGGAACTTTCGAGCTTATTAGCGTAGCCAGGGGTGTAGCGACGGTCGACGCGATGCTCAAGGCAGCCAACGTAAAGTTGTTTCATGCTTCGCCCATCTGTCCCGGGAAATACCTGATCGTGGTGTGGGGACAGGTAGGCGCCGTCAAGAACGCCCTAAACGCGGGAAGGCAAGTGGCGGGGGAAATGCTGACTGACGAGATGCTGCTTCCCAATGTTCATCCGTCTGTGTTTCCTGCCATGGCATGTACGACAGAGATAGGCGATATGGGGGCATTGGGCGTAGTCGAAGCGCTGGCGGCTCCCTGCATCATAGAGGCAGCAGATGCGGCCGCCAAGGCTGCTAAGGTAGTCTTGATAGAGATCAGGTTGGGAAGGGGCATGGGGGCTAAGTCCTTCTTCTCCATGGGAGGAGATATTTCTGAGGTCAAGACGGCCCTTACGGTCGCCAAAGAGCTGGTCGCAAGCAAGGGTTTGCTTGTGGATACCTCTTTTATCCCCAATCCCCATCCCGACCTGAAGGGCGCAGTTTTGTAACCTATTTAAACTTAT
>Ga0134096_1000342_pt1 | contig 54387 bp, 69 predicted proteins | sample 7_2taG_FD_94448 | JGI IMG/M metagenome (GOLD analysis project Ga0134096, IMG submission 94448) | Switchgrass degrading microbial communities from high solid loading bioreactors in New Hampshire, USA - 7_21_20_110_A3 metaG | ecosystem: Engineered > Bioreactor > Semi-continuous > Anaerobic >... | reverse complement strand
GGCATGTATGAAGAATTGCTAGAGAAATTGCGAAAAAACAATCGCATGTCTGGATGGACGCATATAGACAGGCTAATAGATGAGGCTGCTGAAGCTATCGAAGCCTTGCAGCAGGAGAATGAGCAGCTCCGGGCAAAACTTGAAGATTGGAAGTACGAAGTTAAATGCCTTATGGATGAGGTAATCGCAAGGGAAAAGCAAATAGAGCAATCAAGGGTGCGAGTGGCGAGGATGAGGGAATTGTTGACGAAAGCTTATGATGAAATTGAAAAATATAAATGTCTTTGGAAAGGCCGCAAGCCAAGCGGATGCGATTGCCCAAAACCTACAGCATTACAGGATGAAATTGAACAAACTCTTGCCGAAATCGACTACGTCTGATTTTGGTTGTGTTTATGGACAAAAGAAAGAGATTGAAAAAGAGGTGTGAATATGAAAAATATTGATTATTCAAAACTAACCGAAATAACGGTTAGAACCCAAGCTGAGTTAGATGCGATTCCTTTGAGTTTTAAAGGTATGATTTATGTTGATTGTGGTAGCCATAAAATACAAGTAAGAAACAGATATTATTTACCTGTTGTGGTTTTGAATAATTCTCATGTTGTGGCTTGTGGGAATTCCTCTGTTGTGGCTAAGGGGAAGTCTGTGGTTGAGGCTAGAGATAGGTCTGCGATTGAAGCTTTGGAAAATTCTTTTGTTGTGGCTTTGGATAAATCCGGGGTTGTAGCCCGAGATAATTCCTCGGTTGTAGCCCGAGATCTTTCTTCGGTTGTAGCCACGGGCAATTCTTCGATTGAGGCTTGGGATAAGTCTTGGGTTTCGGCTCGGGACAATTCTTCGATTGAGGCTTGGGATAAGTCTTATGTTGCGGCTTCGGGGAATTCTCATGTTGTGGCTTTGGGGAATTATATGGTTATAGCAATCGAAAATTCTTCGGTTGAGGCTAGGGGTAACTCTTGGGTTGAGGCTAAGGGAAATTCTTTTGTTGTTGCTCGGGATAGTTCATCTGTTGAAGGCTATGGCAATAGTCAAATCATTAATCAAACGAAGGGGAAAGTCCGAGCGTTTGGCAATGCTCGTATTGTTTATCCCCCCCAGACAATTCGGGAATTTATGGATTTTTATGAAATAGAGCACGATAATAAAAAAGCTGTTTTTTATAAAGCAGTGCATAAAGATGGCGATATATATCGTAGCGATTATAACAGCAATTTTATTTATAAAATCGGTGAAACAGTAAAAGGAGAATGCGATCCTAATAATGAAAAAGATTGTTCAACGGGCATACATATTTCTCATTTGGATTGGGCTTTGAATTATGGGGGAAGTTGGTCTGATTTAGCAATCCTAGAATTAGAGACTGATATCAAAGATATTGTATTACCGTTGGATTCCGATGGTAAAGTTAGAACAAGCAAAGCAAAAGTGTTGCGAGAAGTGCCGCTTGAAGAGTGGGGGTTATGTGGAAAGATTATAGCAAGGGTAAAGAAAAAGGAGAACTATGAAATACAGAAAAGCAATTCTTAAATCAATTACTCCCCCTGGGGAATTGGATGTATGTGAGAATCGAAGAGAAGGAGGAGCAAACTTGAGAATTAAATATACGAAGGAAGAGATATTAAGTCTTATTAAAAGCAAAAAAGTTAAGCCGATTGGCATTCGCCGTGATATTGACAAATTAGGTCGTATTGTTATTCCGAAAGAATATCGGGATATAATGCAGACAAAGTCATTTGAAATTTTGCTTGGAGAAACGGACGGAGAAAAGATTCTTATTTTGCAGAAAGCGAAACAGAGATAAAACTCGGGGTATTATCTTAATTCTCTGCGTTAAAGGTCAACTAGCACTATTTTAAAGCAGGAACAAATGAGTTTGTTTTGAAAGGGCTGAAACAAATGGCGAAAATAAAACTAATAGCAAACACAGAGAGTTATTCTATTTATAACGGTTCTATGTTAGATATGTTAGAAATTATAGAACCAAATACAATAGACTCAATAATAACTGACCCACCATATGAACTTAACTTTATGAATAAAGGGTGGGATAGAACAGGAATTGCTTTTCAACCTGAAACTTGGCGAAAGTGCTATGAAGTATTAAAACCAGGCGGTTATTTATTAGCATTTGGCGGCAGTAAAACATTTCACAGAATTGCTTGTGCTATTGAGGATGCTGGGTTTGAAATAAGAGATACCATTATGTGGTTATATGGATGCTTGTCGGAAGATACAGAGATATTGACACTTAACGGATGGGAACGATACCATAAAGCCATTGAAGAAAGCCCCGTAATATGTTATAACATGGATAAAGATTCTTTCGAGATCCACCAACCCGAAAGGAGTTTTATCTATGAAAACAAACATCCCGCCTACCGAATTAAATCGGATTTTACAGACCAAATCGTTTCCCGAAATCATCGTTGCATTGTTGAACGAGGCGGAAGAAAAGTATTTGCCTACGCCGAAACATTGGAACGTCAAGAGAGTGTACCCTTTTTGGAAAGTTTGCACGATCTGCCGGAAACCATTCCCTACCCACACGAAGGAACAAGCATCACGAAACAAGACTTGCTCCAAAGAGTGCGCCTCCAAGAGTATCAGCAAAAACAAGAAGGGGAAAGTAATCCCTCCGGAGCAATGCGAGGGGAAGGTGTTGATAACCTGCCCTGTATGTGGGGCTACGGGAAAACCCGAACCACTCTGGCGACTGTCGAAGAAGTAGAATATGTCGGAAACATGTGGTGCGTTCAAGTTCCAACGGGTGCGTTTGTGGCTAGGCGAAACGGTCAAATATTTATAACGGGTAATTCAGGGTTCCCAAAATCATTAAATATAGGTTTAGCGATAGATAAAAAATTAGGGCTAAAAAGTAAAATAATTGGGAAAGGCAAAAGTGGAAACGCAAATACACATACTAGAAGTCTAAATATGGTTAAAAATCCTTTCGGTGGCGAATATGAAATCAAACAAGCACAAAATCAATGGCAAGGTTGGGGAACTGCATTAAAACCTGCCTATGAACCTATAATTGTTGCAAGAAAACCATTTAAAGGAACGGTTGCCGATAATGTAATCAAATATGGTGTGGGTGGTATTAACATTGATGGTTGTAGGATTCCGTTAGAAAATGGTGAAACTATTGCAACAAATGTTGGATTTTTAGATAACTTACAGAGTGATGGTTGGGGAACCAAGAAGTGTATAACTGAGAAAACATCCCAAGGTCGTTTTCCAGCAAACGTAATCCACGATGGAAGTGATGAAGTAGAAAGTTTATTTCCTCATACGAAAAGTGGGAAAATGACAAGCGAACATCAAAGACACACTGATGGTAGTCCTAATGGTATTTATGGTAAGTTTAATAAAGAACATCCATTAAGTGAAACATACGGTGATAGTGGTTCTGCTTCCCGATTTTTCTATTGTGCAAAAGCAAATAAAAAAGATAGAGATGAAGGGTTGGAGATAGCGGCATCCACTATAAATGATGGGCGTAAAAAATCAATCGACAATCCATATCAACGCGGCGAAACTCTTCGTAAAAATATTCATCCAACAGTAAAACCTTGTGAGTTAATGCAGTATTTAGTCCGATTAGTAACACCAAAGGGCGGAATAATACTTGATCCATTTATGGGAAGTGGTTCAACCGGCAAAGCGTGTATGTTTGAAAATAGAGAAAGACAAGCCGATTACAAATTCATTGGAATTGATTTAGAGGAAGAATATTGCAATATTGCAAGGGATAGAATTGATTATGCTTTAAACAAGTATAAATATGATTATCAACAAGAATTAGAAAAAGCGAAAGAAAAAGGTCAATTGAGTTTATTTTGAAAGAAGCGAGAATGTGAAGGAGATGATGTAATGAAAATTAATCATATTTATCAAGGGGATTGTTTAGAGATTCTGAAAACATTCCCTGGTGAAAGTGTTGATATGGTAATCACATCTCCGCCTTATTGGGGATTAAGAGATTATGGAGTAAAAGATCAATTAGGTAGAGAAGATACTTTAGAAGAATATTTAGAAAAGTTATGCGAAATATTTGCGGAAGTAAAAAGAGTTTTAAAAGCAGAAGGTTCTTGTTGGGTAAATTTAGGGGATGCCTATGGTGGAACTGGCGATAAGCAAAACTATAAAGATCCTAAATATAAAAACGGTAGAAACGGTCAAAGCATTTCATTGAGCAAAAAATATACTGGTAAATGTCTGTTGCAAATACCATCTCGGTTTGCCCTTATGATGACCGATGAACTAGGCTATATTCTTCGAAACGAAATTATATGGCATAAGCCGAATGCTATGCCGGAAAGCGTTAAAGATCGGTTTACGGTTGATTTTGAAAAACTATTTTTCTTTACTAAAAATAAAAAATATTACTTTGAACAACAAAAAGAACCTATGGTTACAGAAGATATTAATCCACCTAGAGGAAGTAAAGGGGTTATAGGTCAAATAAATAGTGGAAGAAGAAAACAAGATTTAGTTGGGAGAAATGATTATATAGGTTTTAATGATAGGTATAAACCACCCGTAGACCTTATGCGAAATAAACGTTCTGTTTGGTCTATATCGACAAGAAATTTTAGTGAGCTACATTTCGCAGTATACCCTGAGGAGCTTATCGAAACTCCAATAAAAGCTGGTTGCCCGAAAGACGGAATTGTTTTGGATCCGTTTATGGGAAGCGGAACTACCGGAGTAGTAGCAAAAAAATTAGGACGTAATTGGATAGGGATTGAAATAAACCCTGAATATGTTTCAATGGCCCAAAAAAGGATTAAAAATACACACTATCAGTTTTATTTAGATTTTAGTTAAAACTCGGAATAAAAAATAGGGAGAGGAGTGATGCCATGAACAATTTAGAATTTGCAATCCGCAGAAAGGATAGCAGGATCTATGTCAAGGGGTTTATTAATGGTCGTCCGATATGGACAGGCGTCAGAGAATTTGCTAGAGGTTATTGCTATGATGTTGCTTGCAAAATCAGCAAGCAGATAAAGGAACCGCAAGTTGAGGTCGTTGTGTTGAGGGAGAAAACATCATGAAAGACAACAAAGACGATCTCGGCTGGTGGTTAGGATTAGTATTAGCAATAGTGTTGTTTGTTGTGATATTTTTCGCTGATAAATTCTTATGAAGGGAGAGTGAGTAAATGAAAAAAAATGTCAAAATATTAAATTATATTTTCGGACTAATGGTTATTGTTATAATCGTTAGTGGTTGGGTTTTTAGTGCGATTGCATATAACAAAATTAACAAGTTTGAAAAACAATATCAAGCAGATATGGAAGAACTTGAGACGGATTTAAACGATAAGTTCTACTCCATTGAGACTGCTATTTCCGATTTAAAAGACCGAATTACTGACCTAGAAGATGCTGATATTGCAGAAATGCAAAGATATTCAAAACAAATACTTACTATCTATGAACCTGTTTTAGAAGCACAGCATGATCTAGCGACAGGTGCAATCACTCTTGTGGAATATAACGAAAGAATGAACCGTTTAGCGAACCGGTGGGAAGAAATAAAAAAACTTTATGACAGCGATGTTTACGATTATATTCCGAGTTTGGTTGAGCGCATCGAAGATCTTGAAGATATAGCTAATGCTTTTGACGATCTGGAAGATGCCCTAGAAAAAGCTTTAAATGAAATCAATGCAAGACTAGATGCGTTGCAGTAATGAGTTGTGGCTAAACCGCACCAGAGCCGGCATTAAAAATAAACTTTTAAAAGGAGAAAAAAAGAGTGAGAATTTTGAATTTGGTTAATATGACTCAGGCTGATTTGGCTATTATAGAAAGGGCTGAAAAAGTAGGCATAAAGGAAATTATTGAAGTAAGTAATGAAGTAGCAACAAAAGAAGGGAATACATCTCAAGCGCAAGCATGCAGGTTGCGTATTGCCTCTTTGATGTTAATAATACTCGACGAAAAGCCCACAGAACTTGAAGACCTTGAACTTATAGCGGAAGAAATCGCTGACATTTATTGCAAAATAAAAATAATTATTGATAAAAAGAAAGGAGAATGAAGTTGAAAAAAACAGTAAATCTTTTATTGTGTTTTATGTTTTTGATTTTGATTTCGACATTTTTATTGTTTGGTTGTAAAGCACAAGAAGAAAAAACAATCTATGCAGAAATTGATGGGCATTATACCAAAAAAGTTTTGGTTGATGGGGAACTTCAAACCGAATATTATTTAATTTTTGATGTAGAGAATGGAGATGGTTTTATGGTTAGAGTTTATCCAAAAACCGGTTTGTTTACGAAAAGTTTTGAGGAACAATTTCCTATTGGCACAGTTGTTGAGATTAAAGAAAAAGATAAATTACCAATCCCGGAGGGGGTGATTAAATAGTGGATGTTTCTGTTTAAAGAAAAGGAGAGTGAAAATAAATGACAACCAAATAATAGGCGAATTGGAAAGAAAATAAATAATTCCCCGTCTCTTTTCTTGTCTATTGCGTTTAGAGGGGGGAGTGGATATCTTTGTATTCCCTTCCCTTGCCCGCAATATAACGCAAATTTTAGGCTCAAAATACTTTTTTAAAAAAACTTTAAAATTGTGCTTGACTTGTCTTAAAAATTATAGTAAAATATAATTGCCGAGAAAATTAAAAAAAGGAGGTTTATTAAATGGCAAAAATTTTACATTACGAACAAGAAGGCAAAGTAGTTCTTCGTTTGGATGACGCTTATTGCGTAAATAGCAAACATCTTGTTGAGCCGTATTATGATGGAAAAAGTAAGCGTTATTTTGGATCGTTCAAGTTTGAAAAGCCCGAAGAGGCAAAATCTTTGCTCTGGCAGGCGTCTCAATTACTTCGCCCCCGTGAAAATTCGATTTTCTACGGAAATTATCCCAAGTGGGAGGAAGATGAACAGTATGGCGTCTCTCTCCGTGTTTCCAATTTTGTCAAGTTTTACAAAGGTCTGACGACAGAAACCATTCCCCCCGAAGAAATTGCTGATTATATTTACAGTCTTGAGGTTCATTTGTCCAAAACAAAAGATGAAGGGATTTTCTTGCTCATACCTCGAGCAGTAGCATCGCGCAAACGCCCAGTCACCAAATATCATAATGAACTCTTTGATGACTTCGTTGACCTCTCAAATGAAGATTTTCCGTTTTAAACTTTTAAACGCAGTCTTTTGTATGCCGGGAATGGAACACGGGCGGTTTCTCTGCACATTCTCCTTTCTGTGCGCTCTGCTTGCAAACAATGGGGGTTCCAGGAATAACTGTCGGAGGGTTCGGTTATTCAAAAAAATTTTATTATGGAGGTTTTATTTAAATGGATGTTGTAGGTCGCTATCTTGAATTGCGTAAACAAAAATCAGAAATAGAAGAACAGTTGGCTGCGCTTGAAACTCTGATTTTGCAAAACCATAGAGACGACAAGCGCATTAAAATTTATGCTGGACGCAAGACCATAACCATTAAAGAAGAAACTTATAAACTTCTCCAGCAATTAGGATATTCGGTTACAGTTGTCGAAGAACGCTTTAAAAAGCTGCAAGAATTCGATGCTGAAACACAAAAACTTATTCTGTCCAATCCGGACAATGTCGAAATAAAAGTGGCGAAGGAAAGCATAAGGGTAGTAGAGTAAAAAGGAGGTTATATAATGGAAAATACTCAAAATTGGAAAGACCTTTGGCTGAAGAATTACAACAATCAAGGAGAATGCGAAGGCCTAGAAAAATTCACTCGAACTTTGGATTTCGGGGCAAAAAAAGATGCGTTTTATTTGCCTTGGGCAGTTGTGGAAAGAATTTTCCAATTGCAAGACGGTAAGATTGAATTGCTGAGAGCAACGGACGAAACGGTTGTCGAGGTCGACAAATGTTATGCTCGCCATGAAGTCGACCCTGTTACCGGAGAAGTTTCTATCAGATACAGTTATTCTTTTTTCATCAATGTTGCCGCGGAATGGAAGGGGCGGCGTCATGTTGAACGGTATCCGCTTCAAGATTCGAACGGGAGACCATTGGCTTCTTGGACTCAAAACGATCTCAACCGTGCTTTCCAACGCGCGAAAGTTAAAGCCATTGCTATCGTGAGCGGCATCGGTTATAAATGGTTTGAAAACTATGACACACAATTCGAAGAAGACGACAAGACACCGAAAGGTCTCGATAAAGCGAAAAAATTAGTCGAACAGACAAAGCCTGTTCAGAAACCGGTTGCCCCCCAAAAAGTTGAAGATATCGTTGTCGAAACGGTTGTGTCTAAAACATCGGAAAAGCCGGACGAAGAAACTACCGAAGAAACAGTTGCTCCTGTTGAAATCAAGGTAACACCGGTAATTCCTGTTGAAAAGCCGTCGGAAAATCCGATTGAAACTCCTGTAACTCCGTCTGCATCGGAGAATGTTAAAGAAACGCTTGAAACTAACGAAAAGGACGAACCGACCGATCCGGCTCGGCTGAAAATGATGGTCGAGGCTATTAAAATTGCTTGGATCGGGGGCAATAATGAAAAAAGAGAAAAAATTAAAAGCATATGCGCCGAATTCGGAACATTCGAGTTGCATAAACTCAACCCACAGCAGATTGAAAAGATTTATTTAGCAATTCAATAATGCCGTTTTTGCAGGAAAAGGAGGAGAGTATGTATAATTTGTCGCCCAGCAAGGCACATAGATTTCTAAATTGCACTGCTTCTTTAATGCACGATGTGCCTTTTGTCGAAAACGCCGCGACCATACGAGGAAAATTACTGCACGAGTTTGCGGAAAAAAGGTTGCGGAATGAAGATACCCGCGAATTTGAAATCAATAATAAAATAAATGATTACGAAATATTTATTGTAGAAAGTTATGTAAATTCTGTTTGGCGCGAATATAACGAAATACTTGCCACCAAAATATTTACAGAGCAAAAGCAAAAAATGACTATTTACGATTTCGATATTCATTTGGTAATAGATGCTTTACTTATTGGTCGCGACACCGCAAGCATTATTGATCTCAAAACGGGTAGAAAGGAAGTCGATGAAGAAGATAACGAACAGCTTTTATTTTACGGGGCTTATGTAGTATTGGAATATCCCGATATACAAAATATTAGATTGTCAATACATCAAAAAGGCAAAATGCGCACAATTAATACAACCCCCGAAAACATTCTGGATTTCTTCATCGAAAAAGAAAAAGTATTCGACGATATTCGGCAAAACAGACTCACCTATAATCCGAGCGAAAAAGCCTGTGCATATTGTGCAATAAAAGACACTTGCATTGCTAGGGCGAAATGGATATTGGGGGAGAAATATGGGAAGTCCGAAATATAAAATTACCGTATTTAAAAATCGCTATCAGACAACCGGAACTTTAATGGAAAGAACTTTTGAGGATATTTATTTCGGATTCAAACACAAGGTAAAAAGAACTAAAGAAAAATATGCCGAGTATATGAACGCCGACAAACAGACAAAAGCTACTATCAAAGATGTTGGAGGATTTATCGGCGGAGAAACCGAAGGGAATAGGCGAATTGCCGGAGTTAAGATAATGCGCCATTTGCTTACCCTTGATATTGACACGAAATTCCCTAACGTTTTCCCCTATTTGCAAAAAAATATTGATTTCTTCTGCTTGGTTCATTCAACGCACAGCCATTCGCCACAGGAAAATCGATTTAGAATTATTGCCCCCCTGTCAAGACCAGTTAATGCGGATGAATACGAAGCACTCGGTAGGCGGTTAGCCTATAAAATCGAAAACCCGCCTACCGGGGAGCCGTTTCGGGGGCTATTCGACGAAACAACCTTTCAAGCAAATAGGTTAATGTTCTTTCCATCAGTGTCGGCTGATGGCGAATATATTTGCGAACTCTTAAATGTCGATATTTTTGCCGAACAACAAAAAATTATTGATGTTGACGAAATTTTAAACGAATATCTCGATAAAAATGATATTTTCGAATGGTTCACGCCAGAAAAAATCGATCAAGAACGCATCGGAAAAAACGTGCTAGCAAATAAAAATCCCCTAAAAGCGAAAGGGATGGTTGGCGCATTCAATCGAACATACAGCGTTTCACAAGCGATAGAAAAATTCTTATCAGATGTGTATAAAAAGGAGAGGAATGGCAGATACACTTATCTGGATGGAACCAGCAAAGGCGGCGGTATTATTTTAAACAACGATACGCTTTTTTATTCTCATCATGGAACAGACCCAGCCAACCTTTTCTATCGCAGTGCTTTCGATTTGGTAAGGATTCATAAATTCGGGAAATTTGATAACAAATTTACTCCGGAAAGATATATAGAACAAGGAGTATATGAAAAAACGGAGAGTTTTCTTAAAATGGTAGAATTCTGCCGAACACTCCCTGAAGTTGTCGCTAATACCGATAACAGTATAGAACTTGTTCAAAGGCTGGAACAAGAACAAAAATATATAGAGGAATTTTTCGGGGATCAGAAATCTCAAGCAGAAACTCCTTTGGAAGAGGATACAAAATGGATAGTAAAACTTGAAGGAGTAAAAAGCGCGTATGCAAAATTAGCCGTCATCTTTGAATATGATTCAAATCTTAAAAATTTGCTCTATTATGATACTTTTCGGGATAATATTTGTTTTCTACGAAAACCGTTCTGGCGCAAGGAATTTAATGTAGGAGATGCCATAACTGACCGGGATATGTCCCATATCCGCGCCTATCTTGATAAAGTCTATGGTATAAAGGGGGATCGAGTAATCGAAGATGCGGTTGTCGTTGAAGCGGATAAAATTCAGAAAAACAAAGTTTTGGAATACTTTGAAAGTTTGCAATGGGACGGGAAAGAACGGTTGGAATTCTTTTTCCATGACTTTTTTAAAGTCCCTTTGAATCCTTTTACCCGAGCTGCTTTAAAACATTGGCTTGTGGGGGCGGTTTCCCGAATTTATAAAGCCGGTTCGCCAATGGATTTGGTGCTTGTTCTTAAAGGGGAACAAGGAATCGGTAAATCCTTATTTTTCAAACGCCTAGCGACAATTGATTTCAATAAACCGGAAGAACATCTTTATTCCGACACTAAAATTGATTTCAACCGCGCAAAGGATAGTTATGAACAGTTGGAAGGGATTTGGATTTACGAGTGGAAAGAACTTGCCGGGATGAATATGTCCGAACAAGAAAGTATTAAAGCTTTCGTTGATAAGACCGAGGATAAATTCCGCCGTTCTTATGGAAGAAGAAATGTTGAAATTCGTCGGCGGGTTGTCTTTGGCGGAACAACGAACGAGTCAAGACCGCTTCGAGACCGCACCGGGAATCGCCGGTTTATGGTAATCGAAAGCCCATTAAAAAAACAAGAATGTTATATTAAGCCGGGCAGTGAGTTTACACAATATTATAAAGACCAATTGATTGCTGAAGCGATTCATCTTTATAAAAACGGATTTGACATTTTCCAATGGTCTGATCTAGAATTATTCTATTGGGAAAGAGCGAATGAAGAAAATCTTGCCGAGAACGATTTCTATGGTGCTTTAAGTAATTACCTCAATATGGAACGCCCGAAAAGTTGGTATTCCATGCAAGTTGAGGATATGCTATTCTATCTTAAAAATTATAATTTTGATATAAACAAATGCACCGACATGACTTGGAAGGGGGCAAGCCTTGAGCCGGTAGATAAGGTTTGCATGAAAGAACTCTGGCAAGTAGCCCTCGGGCAAAAAGATTTGACTATTAACCGTTATCATCGAGAATTGATTGAGCAGGCTTTGAAAAATCTCGGTTGGGAAATCACAAAAGAACAAAGACGCTTTGGAGTTTTCGGGCATCAATTGCTTATAAGAAAGAAAAAAGAAAATTCGGACGATTTGCCGTTTTAAAGGTGGTAGGTATGATTTACATAATTAAAAAGATGAAAAAAACGACAAAAGAACATTACAAAAAATTACGTCCTTCGGAAGCAATAGAATATTTCTATAATTTGACTAAAGATGATTTAGCCACCGGGGATATTTACATGACCGGGGCCGATACTGAAGAAGAATTACAAGAAATTCTTTCATTCTTCCACGAGGATTTCTTTTTGATCGAGGATACCGGTATGTTTTCGGTTTATAAAGTCAATGCTAATATCAACAAATATGACCGGATAAGACAGCGGGGGGCTAGCATCGTTGCATTGAAGAATTTCAAGGAGAAAATCGAAAAAAAATTTCCACGCGCCGGAGTTTATTTCGATTTCAAAACTGATAATTTCGAGTTATTCGTTGTGATCGACAACCAAGTGCATCGTTTTGTTTGCAGTTATGATTTGGAAATTATAGAGAGTTTTGCAGACAACAAAACTGATTACATCAATTTATCGTTGGCGGCAAAAGTCCGAAAAGAAATCAATGGGCTTTTCCGCCGACAGAGATATTATTATAGAAGGAGGAAGAAAAGGGGCAAATGAAACTTCTTGAGAAAAATGTAGAGGCAATGCTTGTTCGGGCGTGTAATAAAAAAGGCTTTAAATGTCCGAAAACCGAAATGATTGCCCGGGGATTCCCGGACAGGATGGTATTCAACACAGAGAGAGGAGAAATTTATTATGTCGAATTCAAAAATGAAACCAATTACAAACGCTCCAATCTGCAAGAAAGTTGGGGAACACGAATTAAAGTTGCCGGGGGGAAATATTTCTTACTCAACGGAGAAGAAGAAACGAGGAAATTTATTCAGAATTATATTCTTTAATAGGGGAGGAAACTGAATGAACGAATTTACGAATAACGAAATTCTTTTGCTCATAACCGCTACTGCTTTCATGCGCGCTCATAAATCGGGGAATTGTGAAACCGTCGCTGCTTTAACAAAAGTTAAGAAAAAACTCCAAAATATTTATAACGAAAGAGAGAAAGATGAACAGAAGATACGGAATGGTTTACATGGGGAGTAAAGAGCAAATCTTGCACTTAATTCGTTATATCTTCGAGCGCGAATACAAAAAAAGATATTTTATTGATTTATTCTGCGGCGGCTTCTCCGTTTCGAATTTTGCGCTTGTAAATTCGAACTATATCGTTTTTGCGAACGATATTAATAAATACCTTATCGCCCTTATAAAAGCGATTATAAACGAAAATTCCGACTTAAAAACGGTAAAATTTAATTGGGTCTCCCGCGAACATTTCGAAGAGGTACGCGATAATCCCGAAAAATACCCAGATTGGTATGTCGGTTTCGTCCTCAATGTTTGGTCTTTCGGAATCAACCAAAGACATTATCTTTACGGCCCCGACCGGGATTTCTACAAAAAAGCCTTACATAATGCTTTAGTATTTGATGATTTCAGCGAAATAAAAAAACTGAAAGAACTCGAAGATTTTACCGTCCCGGAAATAATCAGAAATGTTGATTACAAGCGACATTATACCAAAAGAACTGCATTTATGCAAAAATTTAAAAAGTATGCCGAAGAACACGAAAAAGAATATCCTGTATTAAAATTACTCGTTCAAATGCAGCATTTACAGCAAATGGAACATCTCGATGCAATAAAACGCGCAATTCCGCACCAGAATCGGCTTAATCTCTCGGCTATGGATTGGCTCGATTTCTATAATTCCTTGCCGGATGTTATTCTCAAAGAAGCGTTCATCTATTGTGATCCGCCGTATGAAAATAAGGCTCAATACCAATTCGGAGGTGAATTTGATTACGAGAAATTTTGGCAATGGTTTAGGACTTGCCCGTATCCGGTTTATGTTTCGTCCTATGAAGCCCCGGAAGATATTAAGCCAATAAATTTTGATTACAAGATTCAATTATTCGATAACGGCGATTTAGGCGACAACAAGCCGAAGAAAAAGGTGGTTGAAAACATCTATTGGAACAACAAAGGCGAGGCCGAGCCGACATTTTTAGATCAATTATTTTCAGAAACAAAAAAAGAGGGCAATTAGCCCTCTATTTTTAATGCTCGTTCGACAACCTCGGCGGGACTTAGCAATTCGCGTTTTTCTTTCAATACAACGGATTTCATGTAATTGTAGTGGTAATTTATTATCCGTTGCATTGCTTTGACTTTATCTTCGGCTTTCATCCGTTTATAAGCGCCTTTCCGAATCAAAATCCGCAAGGCTCTTTGAGCCAAATCATTATATTTCTCTCTCACATCTTCTGGTATAGCATATTTCACCTTGTCTTTAGAGAAATATTTCACATTATACAGATTCAATCTTAAATCCGGGTTTGCCGCGAGCAAGTTAACTATTTCATTACGAACCTCGAGATCGCCATAAACTTCTTCTACATACATGTTGATTTTTGTCCGATTGTTTTCTTTGATAGCCGCCGTGAATGCTTGCGCTTTTGTTTGCGAGCTGTAGAATCTTGCAATGCTTTCCGCTTGCTCGATCCCTTGCGCCCCAAGCAACCGGGAGGTCGTCGAGATAAGCCGATTGATATTCTTAACCGGGAATCCGACCATGCTCCCGATATTCTCAAAAATTCTCAAGATTTTACGGGGTATATTCTTGCCTGTTTGCATTGAATCTACCGCCTTTATTATTTCGTATACCTCGGTTATTCCCGGCAACCTAGGCGAAAATCCGGCGCTAATTAACTTGCCTCCTCCGTCTTTTGGTTTTTCAAATTGAATAAGGGAAGTAAATTGATTTACAACCGGAAGGCCTCCAATAATATTATTAAGTAGAAGCTCATTCACCCAAAAGTCAAAATCAGCTTCTTCTTTATCCTCGTAATAACCTCTCATTCGGTTGAAAGTATTCGATACATAAGCCGTGAACAAAGCCGATAACAAGAAGGCGATAAAGTCTCGGGCAAATCTTTTCCACCCGCCCGAATAGCCGTTTCTGACATAGACATAATCCCGGTAAAGTGCTGCCGCATGGATGATGTTCTCGCTTTGGAAACGGCTTGCAAATCTTGTTGGGAATTTGTTTGAGTTAGAGAAATGCGCCCGGAATCCCGGATCGGTATTCGCCACTCCAAACAACAAGACCTCCATAAATTGCTCGTTCGCTTTTTTCAAAACTTCTTCTTCCGGCATCCCTGGATTTTGCTTTCTGACCTCGTCCGCTATCGTTTTGAAAGCCGCGACAAGAACAGTGTTATCTGCCCAACCAATATGTTTCGTTAAGGTATTTGCGATTTTTCTTGTCACATCTTGCGCAATATAGTAAATACCGAGATTTGCCGCGTCCGCTAAATGCGGAACATTGCCGGCGTCGGCTCTATGATAAAAATTGCTATTGTTTTTCAGGAGCCAATTCCGATATTTAGATCGACCCAAACTCAACACAACATTCTTAATGAAAGCACTCGGAGACAATTTATGTTTAATCATTACCGTCAAAACCGAGGCGAACTGCTTTACCATTGACGGGATATTTACCGACATTGTCGCCGCCATACTGTTAAGCAAAACTTTATTTGCCCATTTTTCAACCGGGGTTGCCATGACATCCCCATAACCGAGATTGTCGGCAAAAGCCTGTTCAATCATATGCGCAATATCGTTATTTTGCCCGAATTTATTGTCCTTTCCGGTAAAGGCTTCTTGCAAAGGCGCTCCGCCGGCCTTGTTAACATAGAGATTCTGCCAATCGTAAAGCAACCGATTAAAACCGCAATAATTGGCTATCGATCTCGTATGGTTTTCGATTACCGCAAAGATGTTTTCAATTCTTAAATCCGTCCTTGCTCCCAGCGTTGTTTCCATAACAAAGCCGTCTGGGGTAGCCATGTTTCTTCGGTTGATAATCTTTAATTCAACATCCCGAGCATAATCGCTCTCGAGAGACGCAAATGGAACATATGTTTCTTGCCGAGGTAAATGAACGCCATATTTCGCAAAAAAGATTTCGTCAATATATTCATAGTTTTTATCGAACCGCTCTTTAGCAAAATTAATTATTTCTTGTGCGATTTCGTTATCCTTTATCAACCCCCAAAGATAATCGCGCAATTTCTCTTTGTTATCCGCAAAAATAACGAACGGAATGGCGTTGTCTTTCGCGACGGCATAACCTTTTTTCCAAAGCAATTCATTATCAAAGAAATGCAGGACATTTCCGAATTCGAAGTGTTTCGTTGGATTGATCCCCGGGACATCTTCGTATTCCGCTGTTTCCATCTCAATCTCGCGCTCTACCGCAAGATAAGTTGTTATTATCTGCCCCCAGCTGACTTCCGAGTTCTTTGCTTTGTTTTCCGCAGCCCATTCAAAAATCTTGGATTTCGTTCTCTTTTCAATCGTTTCATTTTCAAGCAGGATTTTTAGATTATCCCTTATAATTTTTCTTTCATTTTTCTCTTCTACCAACGCCTTTTTCTCTTCTTCGTATTGTTCGAGAAGTTTTTTAAGAGCTGTCCAAGTAAACGATTTTTCTTCATGCCCTTTCAAAGCCTCTTTTGTATTTTTGATTTGCGCGTTTTTAGCCGCGAGTTGATCTTTTATTTCATTATAAGCCTCTTTTGCTTCTTCGTATTTCTGCCGATCTTCTTCATACTCTCTCCGCGCTTCTCCGGCAAGATTAAGAAGCACGTCCTTCCGGATCTGAAGCAACATATTCTTCGCGACTTCCGTTTTTTCGAGCGTGAACTTCTGATGTTTTTTATGAGATTTTACCCATTCTTTATACGATTCTTTATATTCCGCAAGAATATCACTGCGCCGCATAACCGACGCGATGTATTCACGGTAGAAATCGGAAAAGAATTCAATCTCATTACCCACTAAATCCTTATACATTCCAAAGAAGAATTGATAAGGCATAAGCCAAGAGACCGCCCTAGCATTGACATTTGCAAGTTTGTCTTTAAATTGAATAACCTGTTTGCTGGTTTTCGCCGCATATTCATCATGAGTTAGCGTATCGCCGCTCAAAGACGTGGTATACCTAGTCTGGAATCTTTCCAATATTTCCATCAAAGCCCTTGCAAAAGCATTCGCATTAAATTTTCCCCCGAGCCGTTCAAGTGTGATAACTGTTCCGAAAACTTCGTCGATGCTTTGAGGGCCTCCTTCTTTTTTGACCGGCGGGTAAACTTCATAAAGAACGGAGGGGTCTTTCAAAAGCAAAGCAAGATGACGGTATATGGTTTTGAATCTCGGCTCGATGTATTCTTCAAAAACATCTTCCGGGATATCTGGGCTTTTTCGAGCAAGTTCCCGAATTTTCTCAAGCAAAGGAACGATTTCCGCTCTTAATTGCTTGAGATTATATTTGTTATTTTGAACCACTTGAATGATTCCGGGAATATCTACCCCGTTAATCCTACCGCCGGCAATTAAGGTCATAACTTCCGCAAGAGTTTCTTTGAACGGAGATTCGGACTGAAGTTTCACGGAAGTTATTTTCTTTTTGGAAGCGGCATAATGATTTTTAAGTTTTGTTATAAACAAATCCATTTCTTTTTCGCGATAAGCGATTTTTAAATCGGCTATCTTCCTAAAAATATCATCGGTCTCGCTCGTCAAAACCTGTTTTATCTTCTTCAAAAGCGATTTGAATTCCCTGAAATTGACTTGAAAAGCTGTTGCATTTCCCTCGGCTTGATTTCTCTGGAGTTCTGCGGCAACGCTTATAATTTCCTTATGGGTAGGCAAGCCAAAAATTTTTAGCAATTCTTCCGGAATCATTTCGTATTCTTCCGCAAATTCCAAAATTCTATCAACGAGATCCAGCCCGCCCTCACTCAATATGAATCCTTCTTCGGAGATATTTTGCTTAATCAAAAGATTCACCAGTTGGCGAATCTCGCCTTTTTGAAGAACCGTCAAATCATCTTCGCTATTGAGAAGAAACTCGATATTTTTTCGGAAACCTTCGAATTCTTCTTTCATATTTTGATAGAATTCATAGCCCTTTTGCGTCTGCTCCGCAAACAACGAAGCGATATAAATTATGTTATCGACCGCCATATGCGCCAAACCGTGCTTATGATTCGCTCTTTCTTCCAAATATCGCTGGATAAGATCATTTCTTGAACGGAAACGGTTATTCGTAAACGACCGAATAAATTTATTGAGATCGCGCAGTTTATAGATGGCCTCAGGCGGAAATTTCTTTTTAAGATCAGCCAGAAATTCCTTATAAGCATCTTCAAGAGCAAAAACGGCTTTGCGTATCTGTTCTTTTACCATTATCGGAATATTCGGATCATCAAGAATTTTCGTATAGAGTTGATGGAAAGGTAAGATGTTTTCCGCTTTGCCTTGGAATACAGTCTTGTAAACCTCATAATCCGAGAATAGAACGCCGCATATCTGAGCGACAACTTCATCTACAACCCGATAATGCAAACGGTCACCATTATCTCCTTTAATTAAAGCATTATAAAGATCTTTATAAGATGAGAAACTATTTCCGCTATTTAAATACCAATAAGAGTTTTTCATATAACGGAGAAAAGAACCAAAGTCTTTATAGCGTGTTTCTTCAATCTTTTTAAATATATCGCTCTGGACAATTTCGCCGTCTTTGACTTCGAATAAAATATTAGCAAGTTCAGCGGCAAACTTAAATGCTCTCGCCTTGTTTCTTTTATTTAATTCATGCACGTGTTCATGAACGAAAGTCCCGGTAAGAAATTTATGAAAATTATCAAAATTATGATACAGATATTCCGTATTGATATAAACGACATAAGATTCTTCCGAAGGATATTCAAATCCTAAAATAGAAGCATTTTGGGGGGCTCGATATAAAACGAAGTTCATATTCGAAGCTCGGAAAAAATCAAACCAAACCTGTTCTTTTTCGGAAAGTTCCGAAAGTTTTAGAGGTCTTTCAAATTCGCTCCGCTTCAATTTAAGTTCCGCGTTTACGCTCGACAAATCTACGGTGGTATGAACCGCATATTCGTCCGAGGAATAAACAACGCCGTTGATCTTAACCGCTTGTTTTGCCGGTTTTTGCCTCACGATATATTCGGATTTAATAACGAATTTTCCAGACTTATCTTTCGTAAAATACTCGGCAATCTCACCTAAATACTTCCGTTCCTTGTCCGTGAGTTTCGTGTCGTCGGCAAGCCGTTTCATAGGCGTCTTAATGGATTTTACCTCCTTCTTGATACGTTCATATTCTTCAATCAAATCATAGGTAGTAAATCCCCTCTGTATTGTCGAGCCTTTGTCGGCAAGCGCTTCGAAGTCAATCATAGAAAAAATCTGTAACGCTTCCGGATTGTTAGCTTTAATCAAAAGATAATGGCCTTTAGGTTTCAAATCCTCATACTTCGTAATTATCTCACTGAATTTAGCCGTATTGCTTTCCCTAACAACTGCCAAATCAAAATTGAAATATTTCGCATCCTCATACTTGCGTCTTTCGCCGGTCAAAGTAAATGTGGAAAAATCAGGATGCGCCATTTTTGGTTGAAAGAATGCCCGGATATTTTCGAAATCTTCAAATTCTTTGTTTTTGGAATCAACCCAAATTTGAACGACCGTTTTCATCTGCCGATTGCCCGAGCTAGTTTTAAGAGATTTCAGCGGAATAAGCTCGTTATAAATTAGTTTCTTATCTCCCGGGATCTCTTTCTGTAACATATAGGATTTAGCCCACGGACGCGGCAAAACAATCGCAACAACCGGCGCGATTTCAAGAGCTTTCTTTAAATATTCAGCGTTCTTATTCTCGGCAAACGGAGGATTCCCGACAACGATATTATTGTCGTCATATTTTATCTCTTCTAGTTTTTCCAAGGTTATATTGTCATCAAGAGTGATAACTTTTTTCCCTTCAAGAGTAACCCCGATTTCTTCAAGAGCATTTATAGAATCTTCCTTCGTTGTTTTGACAGGCGGTTTTGCCGGCATTAGCCCCTCAACTTCCGTGGTCTCTTGTTTTTTGATTTCAGCTTCTTCCGCTTTTCTTGTTTCTTCTTCCAAGAATTCTCTCGTCGGTTTAATCAAGAATTCGATATAATCGGCTTTATCCGGGATATAATAAGTGACATTGAATTGCTCGGGGAAATACGGCTCTAAACTCAACGAAGTAATCATCTGAATTCTTTTTGCGAAAGCTTCGACGCTTTCGCCTTCTTTCCTTGCCGATTTATCCAGCGCTAAATAAGCCGCATTATATCTCATAATGTGACTTCTATTACGCCAACCGGTAATTCCAGATTTCTGTGGATCGTTCATGAAACGGACAACTCGGGCGATTAAATTCTTCAGTACGCGGAATTTAGTAGTTTCAAGAACCTTTTCGTTTTCTTCTCTCCATTTCTTTTCCGCTTCGCTAAATTTATAATCTGTAACTAATTGCCGGAGAATCTCATATTCGGATTCGCGCAATTCGCCCCCGTCTCTAATTTTATCAACCGCCCATTCAGCATCTCCAACTATTTCCCGAATTTCTTCATCCTGCACATATTTGTTCTCATTAATAAATTTTCGCAGAAGTTTCAGATATAAAGTCTTTTCTTGCGCGTCATACTTAAACTCGGAATATATTCTATCCCAATCCGGACGGGCAAGCCGTTTTGGCTTGACATTAGCAGTCCGCGCCAAGACTTGCGAAAGCGGATAAACTTTGCCGTCAATCTTGATTTCTCTTGCTTGAGGATCTTTTTCGTACGTCTCCCATAACATATCCCAAAGATATTCAGCGTCGTATTTCTCAAGCAATTCTTTATTGAACATATCTTCGAGAACATATCCCGAGCCAAGGAAATGATCAATATAGGACTGAAGCGTCCTCTTTTGAGCCAAAGTCTTTTCGGCAATAGTCTCAAACTTCTTTCGGATTTTCTTCAGCTTCCGGGCAAGTTTTTTATCTTCGCCTACAGCCATATCAATAGCATCAGTAGTCTCGTTTTTTAATTCTTCGAACAGCTTCTCATCTTTTTTGGAGATAATCTCTAAAAAATCGCCGCCTTCGAGCATATCCTCGACAAAATAAGCAACAACTTCTTCTTGCGCTTGTTTTACGGCAAAATTCATATCCTTTAATCCCTCAAAATAATCCAGGAACGATTTCAAAACATGATCCGAAAAACCTTTTTTCTCGAGAATTTCACCTACTTTTTTATTCTTATAGGTAACATCAATCTTTTTGCCTTCCCCATCGACTTCAAAATCAACGAATTTATTAACCATTTTCTTTAATTTTTCAAACAATTCCGGATTTTTGCTAGCGATATGATGGACTAATTCGTGCTTTATAATTACCGATTCGATTTCTTCATCTGTCATATCAACATTCGGATTTTGATTTATATAAATAATTCCGTTATCTGCCGAATAAAATCCGGAAATCCCCAGATCGTTCTTCCCTCTCGGCGCTTCGTCAATAATAGCGATTGGTATGTTGCGTTTTTGAGCGATATCAAGTATCTTTTTGCCCCGTTCATTAAGATTAGCCATTTTGACAACCTCGGTTGTGCCATCATCGCTAATATCAACACCCCAAACGGCGTCATTGATTGCATAATCGGCTCTGTTTACGACATTATCTCCAACCCGAACGGCAAAAATTTTATCGCCCATTTCCCGCGCTTTTTCTCTTATTTGGAATTTACCGTCAACTTCTTCAATAACATTTGCTAACCCAATCTGACGGATATACCGGCTCTTTTCTTCCGGAGTTAAGACGCCTACATACTGCGAGACTTCCTTTTTTTTGACGTCTCCTACATCGGCTGGCCCGATAACATCCCCGGAAGGCGCCACGATTTTTGTGGTTGTTTTCAGACCTTTAGCATCCGGACGATTTATATACGCAACAAAGTTTTCAAGGTCTTTTTGAAAACGGCTATAAACTTTATTGGAATTTTCAGAAGTCACTTGTTTACTTATATCGGTAAGAACGCGTCGGGATTTACCGATAGCGGTTGTGTCAATATACATATCATGCCCAATTCCAAGACCCATCGAAGTAATAGAGCCGCTTAAAAACGAAAACATTATTCTGTTTGCGAATTCCCGGAAGCTTTCGGCGGAATCAACTTGTCTTTCACCGCTCCCGTAATAAGAAAGACCTGTTCCGGCAACCTCCGAGCCAATTTCCTCAAGACCTTCTTCGACAGCCTGCTGGACAATATTTCCCCATTTCTCTCCTAGGACTTTTTCGAACAGACTTCTTTTTGCCGCTTTTTTTACGCCGCTCGTTGTCCGACCGCCAAAATTCTCGATCGCCGTTTCAAGAAAAGCTGTTCCTACCGCGTAAGTATAGGCATCTTGCATAGTAGCACCGTTTTTCAAAGCTTCCTCAAAACTGTCCGCAAAAATGGACGCGGCAAAGTAAGCCGAACTCAACGTTTGAGGATTAACTCCGGCTTTTGCACCGATCTTAGCAACCGCCCAAGAAGCAAGAATGCGCCCCGCACTTTCAGCAGCCCCCATAAGGAAGTTATAAAATTCGCTATCTTTGTAATATCTATCGGCATACTTTTTAGTGCCCAAAGTAAGAGTATTTGCAATCGGTTCCACGAAATTACGCGAGACCCAATTCTGAAATTCGCCGGTTTGAACAATAGCATTTCTTATGTCTTCGTAATAGCGATCTTCGATAATTTGTTCCGGAGTTCTCCCCTCAGCAAAATCAAGATATTTCCTATACTCTTCCCATTGGCTCGACATTAAATCTTCAACAGGTTGATATGGCTTAAATATGCTGATTTTATCCGGAGAAGCAAGCAATTGGGAACGAGAAAGGTTATACTGCCGAGCCATCTTCGGAATTAATCCCTGTTCCCCGTAAGCCCATTTAGGATCAATGCCGATAACCCGTCCAAGATTAGCCCCTGTAGAAACAAGCGAAGTGCTAATTGCTTCATGGAGTGAAAGCCCTAAATTACCAAAAAAATATTTGGTATCCGTCCGCCAATCCGTTCCGTCCGATGAATCGAAGATATGCATTGCATCGTTAATCGCATTTTCGATGACATAAGCAAAAGAAGCTCCGAAATCGACTAAACTATCCAAACCACTTTTAATTAGACTATAAAGAGTAGCAGGCGCAATAGCCATCGCTCCCCAAAAACTATCAACCTCAGGCGGTTCGTAGGCGGCAAGAAGTTTGTCGACATTGTTCCTATAAGCCTCGACTTTTTCCCTTATTGCTTGAACGGCATCGCTCTGAATTTTAAGAAGTGCTTCTTCTGGTTTTAAGCCGACATACTTAATATTCATACCCTACTCCTCTTTGCGTTTCATTTTATAAATTTTGCCCTCTTTACCGCGCAACATATACATATCACCGTTATACATCACGAAAGTAGTATCTTTAGAATATCCATGTGTTTCCTTGAATAACTTCGCTATCTCTGCTTGATCCGGTGTAGCCCAATCAATTACAACTTCTTCAATAACTTCCTGAGAATCTTGGAACTCAGCAGCACCAAATGGTGAGCGGACGCGCTCGAAATTCTTATTTACAGAAAAATACGAACTTTTTTCAGCAACCCAAGTAATACCGTTAAACGTTACACTATTCTTGCTTGCTTTAAAATCGGTAAGTTCAATGTTTTTCCTTTCTTCTGGAATTCGCCATAATTTCATCTCGTCTGGACTAGAAGCTATGGGCTTTTCGGTAACAAGCCTATGCCATCTACCGTTATTAAAGATATATTCCACTAATTCCGTGGAATTGGTCTCGTTATTGTAGCCACGGGCAAGGACAATGTCCCCCTGCACCGGAACGGCATGATTGACTAAACCCTTTTGATAATTTTTGTCAAAAATCTCATACAATTCTTCGCCGGTTATATCAAATTTCGGGTCGTTATCCGCATCTTCAACAACCGAAAATTTTTTATTCCCAGCCGGATCAATAAATCCGATAGAATTTTTATCGACATTTTCTCCGGTCATAAGTTTGAAATCGTAATCATCCCCGACATAATGTTCACTACCCGGATTCATAATATCATGGAATTCCAAATCGGATTGACCAAGCAAACCTTGACTATACAGTGTTTCGTAAATCGCCCGATAATTATGTTCCCCAATCAAATTCCTATGTTTTTGCAAATATTCAACCGGATCATATCCTTCTGTTTCACCAACAATTATATTATGCATTACTTGCTGAGTTTTCTCGCTCAATTTTGCGACCTCAATTCCGTAATTCGTCAAAAGCAAATTGCGCATCGTTTCTTCCCGAGCCTTGTTATACTCTTGCGTAAGATTGAGCCGTAATGCATCATAACTTTGGCGAATATTTCCGAGGTTTTGCTGATACTGCCCATAAATATCAAGCAAACTGTCCGAAACATCTCCAAGCCCAACATTAGACGCATATTCCCCGAGATATTTTTTGCTCATTTCCCGGATAAAATAAGCATCCTGTAAACTCTGCTGTTCTTGCTGCGAAAGAGCCGACATACTTTTTTGATAATCTTCGAAAATATTTTGCAAACCGCTTTCGTAAAGGTATTTTGTTATCTCGAGTTCGCCATAAGGAGTTTTCGCTAATTCATGTAGATTCGGCTCAAGTTCATTATTCATTTTTTTAATCGCTTTGGAAAACAAATCCGCCATTTTTGTCCTCCTCAATCGCCTGTGTGAGAAGATTATCTTTTTTTTGCGTATAATAATCCGATTCGTCTGTTTTAGAAGGCGATATAATAAATTGTTCTTTTATATTATAAAATTCATTAAGATAATCGCCTTTAGAAATAAAACGATATCTCAAAGTTTCATTAACATAAACTATTGCCGAAACAACGGCACCAGCCCAACCACTAGCTACCATGCTTCCTAACAACAAAGCAAGCTGGATATTGCCAAATTTAAAACCAAATCCGATCACAACCCCGGTAGTTCCAATTGAAAAAAGACGCGAAAAAATATTTTTTATAACAAATCTCTTAAAATGTTTTTCTTCAGACATTGGAAGCATTTCAACTTTAAGCCCAGTTTTTTTATACTCCTGCAGGAGATCGGAAGGAGACATTTCCTCAACCCGGATTTTTCGAATTTTCTTCAACCTTCTTTTTTGCCATTTTTCAAGTTTTTCAGGATTGAATTCTTCGGAATTATAATAGTTATAATCTATATCGGCGCTTAAAATAATATCTCGTTTTTTTAATTCATATGCCTGCTTTTTTTTATATTCGCAAAAATCAGGAAGATATTGCGTATAAGGCGCAATTTTTTCTTTATTTTTTTTATAGTATCCTAAACTTAACACAAAATCTTTGCGTTTTTTTTCTTTGCTTTTCGTAGACAGATAACTAATAACCGCAACCATAATTGTTAATACAAAAGTAACTGCCATCAATACATAATACCGCGTCTCTCGAAAAACATAATCAATTCCGCTATCATAAGCCCAATACCACTTTAAGATGTTGCCTTCTTCGTCCGTTTTTTCAATAACGAAATAATATTCCCGATCTTTGTATTTAATAATATCGGTTTTTTCCTGGGGATATAAAACCCCTTCTTCATCGCCGACTTGCTCGCGCCAAATATTGAGAAGTTTACCGCTTGTGCTGTTTGAGGCTTTAACCATCGTTGTTTCCTCAATACCGGCAATAAATATAATGATAACAAGACCGATTATAAGCGCAAAAAACCCGATATAACTTATCAACCATTCCTTGCCTCTGCCAACTAAAGTATGGGCAGCATCATAGGCGCTGTCAATAAACCGTTCTTTCTCGGTTTGCTCTTTCTCAAACGCTTCCATCTAACTCTTCCCTCGCTTCCTTTCGAGCGATCAAACGGTATCGCTCTTTTTCTTTTTCGAGTTCGATTTCTCGTTGTTCACTTGCTTTTACTTTAGCCGAATTTGATAACGGCGAAAAAACAAAATCATCCGCTATTGCCCCTGTAAAAGCCCCGACCAAAAACGACAAAGCAATTTCAATAATGCTATAAATAAAGTAGCATATTAGAATAGTCAAAAGTAAACCTAAACTAATTTTGTCTTTGAAATAAGAGCGGTTTTTTTTCAAAACCAAAATCACACAGATTATTAATCCGACCAACATCGGAAAAGCAACGGCAAAATTAAGTTTAAGGCTCTTTTCTTCAACTATAATAAAATTTTGCAACATTTTTTTAAAATCGTCCCAATCTTTGAAATATTCATAGACAAAGAAGCCTCCAAAAGAATTAATGAAAATGCTCGTAGTGCCTAGCCCTTTATAAACTTTGCTACGAAGTTTATAATTCTTCTTTTTTCTTCTTTTCATAACCGAATTTCCCCAATAATTCGTCTAAATTCTTCCCCCCGGCAACGATGGCAAAATTCCTCAAGGCTTTTTCGAGCAATTTAGAATCACCGTTTGTAAGCAACTCCGGATATTTCTCGAGCTCTTCCTTTGCCATGTTAAATTTGCTTGAGACGACTTTTGCAATTCCTTCCTTAATCTTCTTAGGATTCTGCGCGATCTGTTCGATTAAAGTGTCAAACAAAATCTTATTTTCCATAACAAGAAGATTAATCTGATCTTTATAGGCTTTGATTTCTGTTTCAAAACCGGTCATTTTTTCTTGCACTATTCCAATAAGCCCTTTTACCTCGGTTTCAAAATTAATCGCCGTATTTTTAAGTGTAGACAAAAACTCGTTCGTTGCTCCGGCAACATGATCGTAGACTTTTTCGGCGTTTTCCTCAAAAGTTTTTTTCAAAGTGTCTTTAGTCAACGCTATTTCGTTTGGGAACAGGGCGGTAGTCTTTTTGATCGATTTCAAAGACGAAAGCACAAGTGAAACCACAAAAACCAGCTGAGGGATTGCCGATAGAAATTGTAAAATCAGATCTTTAATAAGTTCTTGATTGATATTCATCAAGTTTCCCTCCTTTTTCAAATTTCTCTATTGCTTCTTGCAAAGTTTCAGCTTCTATAATATGTTCTTCTAAATCATCCCTATCTTGCTTACATGCAGCAGCTATTCTCCATTCGTTTTCTTTTGTATAAATATAAAATTTCATAAATCACCTCTATAATGGGAAGGAATAATTTGATATATATGATGCGGTTGGACTTGTTTCTCCATTTATAACCAAATAGGCTCTCAAATTAACACTACCGCTTTCGCCGCGCCTTAATGTTAATACTGATAAGGAGTATCTACCGTTTGCAGAAATACTTGTGCTTGAATAACTTGAACCGCCATTGACACTATAATACAAAGTTCCACTGTCAGAGTTGGGATTATCAAAATGTGCAGTATATATTCGCTGTGCGTTAAGTCCCGACCCTGTTTCTTCAAAAGTAACCCATATTTCTGGCTGTTCTAAACCAGTATCTTGTATTGACATTATCCCAAGAATCATGATGTCGACAACGCTCCTATCAACAGCCATTCTGTCTGTGAGATTTTAATAAGGGAAGCCGCCATATAACGTTCTTTGATGTAATAAGGTGCTGATTTCGCTACAATGCTACCAGAATAAGGATAGAATTTGACTCTGCCAAAACCACGCCGATAAAAATCAATTCTTGTTCCGATAGGATGATTTGTGTAACTATAAGTGTTTATTTGGATATCTGAAGAGTTATTGCAAATAATCAAGTCGTTGTGTTTGTAATTGTCGTCGATTGTAATACTAGAAGTGATTGTAACGACCCTATGAAGCGAACTTTTGCTGTCAACATAACCTTTGGTTGCAACGGTATTGTCCGGGTCGGAATCTGATGTTGGAGAACTGTATATTTTACCATCTACTGTCACATCTCCGCCTATCTCTGCTCCACTGCTAACAAATATATCGCCATTAAGTTCAAGGCGCCCCTGATTTAACCCTGTTGCAGTAAGCGTCATCACAGTATTATCATACGGGTCATCACCGTGCCATGCAGGAGTGAATTTGAGTTGACCAACCTCTGCACCAGAGGCTATATTTGTAAGACACGCCCCGAACAGACCTACGAATTTTTCCGCTCCGCTCGCATTTGGTGCTGAGAAGTAGAAACCTATTCCAACCCCTGCTTGAGGATTCGAAGTAACCCGCCTTAAACGAGCACCGCCATAGACACCAGAACCACTTGAACCCGTGTTCCTAGTAATATCCAATACAGGGAAATTTGTTGTATTTATAGAGAGACTTCCATTTAATGTTCCGCCGGTTACTGAGAGATAATCCGGATGGGTGTGGGATGTGGGAGGAAAGTTAGTAGGCTTGTTGGCGATCATCCCCCATTCGCTTCCCACCCTCACTTCCTCCCACGTGCTCCCGGTGGATCGGTATAACTTAGTGTTATAAGCCACATATATCACCACCTAGATTTGCAGCAATATCAATTTACCAGCAGGATGTTCTGACATATTAGTCGGTAAGCTTTGGACGATAGGAATGGATGCGAATTTGTCAATCATTTCTTTTGCTCTAGCCGGGGTTAGAACCTTGCTATTATTTGTGCCACCCTTAGCCTCGGAAGAAGAAGCCAGAGTGACCACCCCGGTGGTAGATTCGCTAGCTGTTGGAATTCCCACTTTACTGGCAGTCGTAATATGCCCCTGTTTATCAATTTGGATATTGCTGATGTGTTCAAGGGGGCCTAGAGACAAAGTCAAAGGCATGCCTGTTATGTCTGGGTGGACATAATAGTTGGCGTTACTATCTCCTGTAAAACCTAAATCGGCAAGTGTCAAATTTCTGGTTGCAAACCCGGTTACATGACCGAGACTGTTGACATTAACATCAGAAATCACTTTTGGCCCTGTTAAAGGGGCACCCAAGTCATTACCTGTATATGTCGGGTGCTGATACGCCCTTGCGTTGATTGCAGCAACGGTTGCTTTAGGAGTCATTGCTAATGTAGTAGCTGTTCCATTAACACCATCTTGTTCGGTTGCTAATTTGACAACACCTTTAGATGTTGTTGACGCATCTTGATAAGTATTGTTAATTACTCCCCAAGTATATCCATCGCCCGACATACAAATTAACCAATCACCCGACTCGATTGTAGTTGAGTCTGTGTCTTGTTCTTCTTTATGTAAAACATATGGTGATGAAACATCTAGAGTAATTTTCTTAGATGCAATAAAATAACAACCTATTAATGACCCCCCATAAGTTATAACATACCTTTCAATCATAGCTTTTGCTGCTGATAATTTATTGTTATCCGACTCTATAACACCATCGCCGCCACAAGTTTCACAATTTTCAAGTGTCTCAATTGTTCCGTGACCTGAACATTCGGGACAAGTAAAGCCACCAACTTGCCCTGTTCCATTACAAGTAGGGCAAGTTGTACTACTAGAAGAAATTTGACCAGTTCCGTTACAATCACTACATTTAGCAGAACCATCCCAAGTACTAACAAACCTCATACTCCCGAACACAAAACTAGGCAACAAAGAAGCTTTAATCTTGTTGTTCACATCTAATAGGCCTTCAACAAGACCGACGGAAGTTTTTATAAAAATCCTATCTTCATAGTTTGATCCGTTGCTTCGCCTTAATTCAACATTGTAGACTGCCATTACTTGCTCACCTCATTCACAAAATATTCGTTAAGTTCAATAGCATTATCAAGATTGCCTTGTAATGCTTTAAGCAAGTTTCCGTGCAAAATGATTAACTTATTGAGTTCTTTTTCTCTACGGGTTAATGTATTTTTCAGAAACTCATTTTCTTTCTTCAGGTTCTCGGCATTGAGCATTTGAACTTGTTTTTCACGTTCTTTTTGGAGTTGCTCCTTTAATTCAGCAATCTCTCTTTCTTTCATAGCCCGGATTTGTTCAATTCGTTTCTCTTGTGTTTCCCGAAGCTGTGCGATCTCCTTGTCTTTTGCTTCAACAGCTTCACCCAAAAACCTATTCTCTTCTAATGTCCTTTTGTACGCTTCTTCAAGTTCCGCTTTTGTCATTCCCATTTTATAACTCCTTTCTATAAGATTTTTAGCCATAGTTTATCTTTGGTTTTATCCTCCGGCTCGGTTCGGGAGATTTCAATCTCCTTAAATTCTTCCAAAGCCGCGATTTTCGTTAATATTTCTGCTATCTGCTCTTCGTCAAGTAGTTCAGAAATATTCGAGACTTGCGTCCGTATGGCATCAATTTCCGTAAATACCGCGGCAAAAGCATCTTTCGTCGCAATCATTTTCGATTTTAATTCACTGTATAAACTCCCATCTAAATCAAATAATGCTCTTGTTAAAAACTTCTGAATCTGTTTCCCAGACCATCCTTGAGCTGTCGGATTTGTCGGCATTTGATTCGGGAGTTTACGCTTGATTTTTTGCTCTTGTTCGGGCGAAATCAAAAGCGTTTCTAAATCTGGTCTCATCTTCTTAAACCCCCTATCCTATTGTCTTAAGCCGGCGATTCAGTTTATAGATAATCTCAAGAGCATTAAGATGAATTCTTCCCTCTCCTTTTACCATAAACTGAATATACAGGAAATTATTTTCTTTCATCCGAATAGACATGCCGAATTCCGAAAAAGTGCTGAAAGTAAACATATTAAAGTCAAGTTCTCCAAAATCAAAATTATTCGGTAAAGGGATGACTTCGTCTAGCGCTTTAAGTCTTCTCATAGTTCTACAACCCAAATACAAGTTATTTTCTTTTGTCTGTTTAGTGGCATAAATATTTGCCATGAACATTGTTTTTTCCCACAAGTTATTATTGAAATCAGTAATGCAACTTACCCAAACAAATTGAATAGGCTTTTCCGCAATAATCATAAAATCTTGCATTCCAGAATTACCGAAGAAATAATGTGTTGCCTCATCAGTAATCGGCGACAGGCGTTCCGCATATTTTTCATCTGTTTCGCCTTTTTCTTTTTTAACTGTTATAAATTCGCTTATATAATGAGGCTCAAGAATGCAAACCCGGAAATAATCTTCGTCTATTTTATAATCGCAAGCAGCCGATAAATACAAAGGTTTATTAGAAAAATCCTTGTATATATAATCGGTTTTGTATTCCGCCGCATCCGCTTTGCCTATAAGGGAAAAACTCCAACGATCGCTTGCTTCAAAACCAGCTACAACAAACGGAACGGGTTCGCCGTTTTTAGACTGAAAATATATTGTATCTCCGTCGTTAAGATCGGCGAAAGCAATCGGATTATTGATATAAACGACTCCGTCCTCGATTACAAAATCGGTGCCTTCTTTAGCAAAACTTCCGTAAATCTCCGAAAATATAAACCGGATAATTTTATTTTTTTCAATAAATTCATCTGTTTCTTGCGTAGCAAGGAAAGCAAAATCGCCAAACAAGGAAACAGACTGAAAGAGTTTCAACGCCAAATCATCATTGCTATCTTCCTCGAAATGATAGAAAATTTTCCCGTTATCGTCAAGCATAAAGAAATCATCGGATAAAAACTTTGCATAACGCGTCTCAAACGGCAACTCCCATTCTACCATTTCATAAGTCTTGAATTCATACGGATCGTGTTCATCTACAAAAACATATTTAACATCTGCAACAAATACAGTCTTGCCAATAAAAATATACAACTGCTGATTATTCTCTGCTATATAAATTTTGTGTTTGTCATACTTCTTGATTTTTTCGGATAAATCTTTATCTATCAGCAAACTTCGCGGTTTAATAAGCCGCTCGTTTACAAGGATATTACCAGAAATCTCTATTCCGTATAATCCGTCTTTGGCGAGCATAAGAATATCGTTAAAAAACCGGACAATGCAACGATGATTTAAGGGCGTTTTGCCAACACTTGTCTTATATTCTTTATAACCGACAACGCCATTTTCATCGAGAATTCTCTCCCGGACAAATAACTTCTGATCATTCGGGTAATCTTCTTTAGTTATATATAAATGCGTATCGGTAGCAACAACATAGCCGTTTATTGCCCCCGGGCCACCAACAACCCTGCGATTCCTCGAGGGGAAATATGATAATTCATAACTTTGATTACCAACCCTATCCGAAAGCAAATCATTTGATACATTATACCGGTCAATATTTGGATATTCTGGATGGCCGGCTAAAAACAAACGATTTTCACTCCCAAACGTTATTCCAAATCGGCATTTAGAAACAAGTTCATATTCCGGATTTTTATCGAAAGTGACCTTTACCTCAATACTCGGCTCATTGTTATAATCGAAATAATAATCTTTTATCCGGAGTTCGAAAACATGATCTACCTCATTAAAACGAAATTCATACATTCCCGGTTCGATTGCTTCTACTTGAAAAGAAATCAAACAAGAAGCGGAATACCGGTTTTGATATTTTTCTACCCAAGCCTTTTCATAAGAGACCGGTATTACGGCACTCACTCCACGAGGGAAAGTTCCGCCTTGATCGTCCAGATTGCGCTCAAAAACTCTGATTTTAAATAAAGCCTCTCCGGAATCCTGGAATTCATCTTTGTTAGACAAGAAATACCATTCAATTGCTTCTTCAATATCTCGCGTGGTACCCTTATGCCCATCCCCATGGAAATCAATATCACTTGTCTCAATAGGCGAAGACAACTCAATAACCGTAGTATAAACGTCTGGATCAGGCGGATAATCCGGGTAAGTGTCTGTATCGAACGGCTCAACTACTACTTCTTCCGAAACGTAATCGCCTAAATGATCGTTGATAGACATCCAATCTATCTCAATCTTATTCGGATGAGGGATCTCATATTCTTCATAAAATCTAGCATTTACCCGAATCCGTTGCCCCGGAGTAAAATCTTCTTTATTCTGCCAAAGATATTGCATAGCACTTGATTGAAAATCAAGCTGCGAGAAAAACGACACTTTGAAAGGCGAACCGGGCAAAACTACTATATCATCATAAGTTCCTAAAACTGCCGGATACTCCGGATAATCTTCCTTTGAAAGATCCGTTACTTTCATCGAGCTGGTATATACATCCGGGTCTTCTAAAAAACCGGAATATTTTTGCAATAAAACATAAATCAAAAAATCGCTTTGTTTCATCGAAGATTCGATGATATAATTATTATTTGCATCCCGGTAAACAGCTTTATATCTTACCGGCAATTTGAAAACAACTATCTTATTACTATCAAATTTCTGTCCCTCGCTTCGGATAATATTTATCAGAAGTTCAAACACATTCATATTAAGATTTTTTTCTTTAAAATTAAAGAATGTGTTTTTATCCAACCCCAGAATTTCAGAAATCGGCGTTATATCCGTCCCATCCTTGCGATATTCAAAATCATTTGCCGGAGTAAAAACATTCTGAATCTCAAAAGGAGTATTGTTATAAAGGGTAGCAGGCGGATCAAATTCCTCAAAATCCTCTTCAAAATCCTCTCCTTGCCGCCCTAAAAATACCGGAACAACCGTAAAATCCGAAAATTTATTCTTGTATATCGTTACCTCTTCGTCATATTCACCGTGTTTTTCCGGATCATAATGCGTAGGTAACCTATATAAAATCCTTCCGCCATCGTCGAAATCTTTTGTCGAAGCAAACAACCGATATTTCGTAACTTTTGAAAGCAGATTGACATCTTCGAAACGATTTTCCCCTATAAAAATTGTCGGTTCGTAGGGAATAGGCAGATTCTCATACTCGGTATAAAAAGGTTCCTGTTCAGCAGAATATGGATTGGAAGGTTTATTACGAAGTTCATAAAGAACATATTTGCCGTCAGATAATACCGAAAATATAAATATGTTTCCATCCAATCCGAAAATAAATAACACTTCTTTTTCTTCTTGAAAAACCGGAGTAAATCCAGAAAAATTAAATGTAGGAAATTTCGGATGAATTAACTTTGAGTTTTCCATTGTTTCATTGAAATACTCTTGTTTTTCCGCATTTTCAATATAAATATGTTTTTTTGTTACATAAACATAAATGCCGCGGAAATCATACCAATCAATGATGAAATCATCTTCATCAAGGCTAAAGATTGGCGCACGCTTAAATTTAACAGCGGGGCGAGTTTTAAGGGTGCCACCATCTATCTGAAAATTTATTCCATTCGTTGCTCTCGAAGGGTGAACCATAAGCGGTTTATGTTCTCGATCTAGTCCACGGAAATTAGAAAAAGAAAACACGCGTCTTTCTTTCATAGCATCACCTAAAAACTTTTGACCTTTTTACTTTGGTCTGAACACGGCTATAATGTTTCGGCAACGAAATCAAGTAACGAATATACTCATCACGAGCTTGTCTGGCAAATACCGGCTCATCTTCTTCATAAACCTCGCCTTTCACAAAATAGGGCAACATTCTTTGCACTCCTTCCGGAATGTAAATTGAATCAAGATCGAATTCCATCTCGTTTGCATCAGGAGGTATATTGAGTTTTTTCATCTTATACCAGATGCGGAAAACTACTCTATCTTCAAACCTAGTAAAATCGTTGTCATAAAACCATATTTCTTTCGCAAGCGGATTATAAACAAAACTAACAGTATCAATAATCGGATATAAAACAAGTTCGCCGTTTCTTTCGATATAATTAAAAACTTCTATTTTAAGCGGTTCTCCGAAATCAATTTTATTTGCCACCGAAATTTTATTGATATACTTAATGCCCCTGTCTACATTTTCGGTCATAAGCTGAAATTCAGCTGTCAAAATCGGAACACCGACATAAACATAATATAAATCAATACCCCGTCTTATGCTATCTTCCATTCGGACAAGTTTTTCTCGGGTATTGGAATTGTCATAAACACTGCCTTCGGCAAATTCGTCCTCCGAAAATTCGAGTTCACTGTCCGCAAACATCAGTTTCAGACTCTGTGCCTTGATCTCCCATAATTTCATCTAAATCATCCACCTCATTTAAAATAAATCCGCTTGTAGAAACCAATTGTCTCTTTTGTTTAATCTGTTTCCCTCTTTTGCGCCGGCGGAATTCTTTTTTAGAAATAGGTGTTATATCGACAACCGGCTGATCTTCTTCTTTAGTATATTGCGGATAAAGATAGCGCACGTTGGAAGCGATAAGTTCTGTCGGGCCACCTCGAAAATAAGTAATCAAACTTTTTTTTCCCTCGCGCAACAAAGCCAACGATTTTATTTCAACCTCATACAATTTACTCATTCTACCTCTCCTTTAAAACATAAGGCGCCGCAGAGCGACGCCTTTTTTTCTTTTACCCCATTCTTGCAATCAAGGCAAACTCCAGACCTTTATCCGCTATAATTTGTATCCCCTGTTCTTCAGGGTAAACAGTATTATCGATATACAAGCCGAAGTTATACAAATCAATCTCATAGAGTTTTACGCCTTGTGTAAATTGCGAATCGGCCGGCCAACTAACAACGACCGGATCAGCTTGATGCAAATGAGAATTAGAGATCCGAAATTCTTGCGCAGGTGTTCCAGTCCCGGCAACCCCAGTTCTCTTGACAAGCAAAATCAATTTTTCCGTAGGCGGGAGCTGGAAACCCAATTTGCCTTCTGTATTCGACACATCAGATCCGCCTAATTCACGGGAAACTTCCGTAGTAGCATGACGGAAATACCCTCTTTCACGCAACTGCTGATAATTCGCAATGTCAACAAACGGATAACGTCTCGGGATTCTCAATACATCTCCCGATTCTTGAATCTTGGTGAAAACAATCTCATCAGTAACTCCGTCAATGCCGGGCTGATGAATATTCAATTTAATATTGATAAAAGACATTTATCTCTCTCCTCTCTCTATAACACCGGCGGATTAAAGCCTTTGGTATACCGGATTTTTACTTTATACAAACGACCGGGATAAAGGTTGAAAAAATCATAGTATTCAAGAGACTGATAACCTTTGCCCCCCATCAAGACTTCGGACGGGGAAATATCATACTGAACAGTGTTCTTATAAGGAACAACATATTGAATCCCATCTCTGGTTTTCCAAATCGCCCACTCCGCCTCAACAAGTTTGGTATTAGGATCACGAGTAGTAATTTCAGCAATCTCATGCTTGCGGACATCAATTCCGTTAGCATAAGCGACAAAACCTTTTCTAAAAGCCTCATTAGCATCAAGATTGCTACCAAGAACAATCTTCGCGTCGCGCAAAATACCTTCCAATCTTTCCGAAGCAAATAATTTGAAATCGGATACCGTCATATTTTTAGAGGTAACATGCGCCTTCAAAATGTCAAACGCTTTAACAACATTATCCGGTCTCAATTCTCCATCAGGATTAGTCTCCTCATCGGTCAGAAGCGTAATCAAATCAATCTCCTGCCTCTTCGGAAGTTTAGCACAAAATATAGCCAGTTCGATGTCGGCCGCCAGAGCCCATTTCTTTGCTAATCTCGTGCGAATTTCGCCCGTGTTTGCAGTCAACTTGTTAATCAACTTGCCGATATTCGTTTCGCCCCAGTGCGAATAACGACCCTTATCAATCGTTACACGTTTCGTGGAAGTCCGAACGAATTCAATCGGCGCCGGTTTCAATTCGTGTTCTTTAATTGTCGTCTGGTGAATCGATAAGTCATGGTAAACTGGGATGTCAATTTCCCTGTTCGCAATATCAAATTCACCCTCAAAAGAATTATCGCAAGACTGAACAAGGATGGTTTCAGCCAACCATTCTTTGTATATCTTCTGCGATAACATTGGTAATCTAACATTTGCAGTATTAGGCATAGCACTCACCCTTTCGTAAAAAATTAATTCTTATCTTTTCTTTTCGTAGAATGCAAGACTCTTCTCTAACTTATCGGCTATGCGGTCATACTCGGAAGCAGACATAAACGGAATCTTTTCTTCAAGCCGCGCTAATTCTTCTGGGCTGTAAATATCGGCCGGCCGGCCACCACCGCCGCTACCGCCGGCAATGTATGTCCCGCCGCTTGCCCGGCTTTTCAGCAGATAATCTTGCATAACTTCTTCCTCCGATTTCGCGCTTAAAGAGCCGCGAAGCTTGATGTAATCCTCATAAAGTTCCGTGAAATTCTTTTTCCCGAGCAATTTTCCGTCAATAAATTTTTTAAAGTTTTCATCTTTATCCAAAGCCGCAATATCCAAGTTAGGATATTTCTTCTTGCATTCCTCGATCTGCCTGCCAATCTCGTTGATTTTTGCTTCGTCTTTCTTTTGTTTGGCTTCTCTTTCGCGCCGTTTCCTTGCTTCTTCGGCATTTTTATTCTTTCGACGCTGTTCTTCTTCCTTCCTCCGCTTTTCCTCTTCGGATTCGCCGGCAGATTCCTTTTCGTCTTTGCTTTCCTCGGCTTTCTCTTCCTCTTCTTCGAGGCTTTCATCCTCATTGTCATCCTCGTCGAAGTCATCTTCCAAGTCCAGCAAATCTTTAAACAGTTCTTTGTCGTTCATTAATTTTTACACTCCTTTCTCTTAACGCCGAGACGCGACACTGGCTTAACGCTGCCAGCAACACGACTTTCTGTATTAATTATATTATTTTTTTAAAAAATTGTCAAATTTTTCTAACATTTTTTTTATATTTTCCGATTATTATTTTTGCTAAAAATTTGCAAAATTCTTTGACTTTCTGCAGCCATTTGTTTTATTTGCTCGGATAATTCTTGCTTTTCTTGCACCGCTTTTGCGGAAACATCCGCCAACATTCGTTTCAAATTATCGTTCTCCCGAATAAGCAAATCAATATTAGCCCGATCCTTCTTCACATCTTCATAAGCCTTCGTCATTTGCTCGATGACAAGTTTTAATTGTTCGTTCTGAAATTCAAGATTTCTAATCTTCTGTTTTACAGCATCATATTCTTGAACCTTCCGAAGAATCTCTTGCCTATTAGAAATCATCCCGTCCGGCAACATTTTAAGGTAAGCCTCAAACGGCACTTGCCCCGATTGAACCGCCAGACCGATAACCTCAATATTCGCATATTCACTAAACGACGGGGCCGGGCCAACCCGAATATCAATAATCACATCGTCATCAATATAATCCGGCCCGTTAAACGAGTTCTCGTTCATATAAGGGCGCGAATTGTCCTCTTCATAACCATGCTCGGTTATAATGAAATTCTCATGCTCATAATAAAACATCGCGAACAGAAACATTATATACGCTTGATCGCGTTTATATTCGTTGAAAAGTATCGCGTTTATCGAAGAATTCTCTTTCGCCCGTTGTATCAAAAGTTCCGTTTGCTTGCCGCTTTGTCCGGCATAATCGCTCATGCCTATCTGCACGTTTGAAGCACCGGCAACAGACCGAATCGCCTCAACCAAGGCTTGCGAATACCTAACCGAATCTGCAGGAACCTGAGCCGACGGAAATCTCGTAAATACATCTTGTATTCTTTCCCCCGGCGCAAGCCCTTCTGCTTCAAGTATCTGGCCATTATCCGTTGTAATCTCCTGCGACCCAAATAAACCTTTCTTGAAAACAAATCCGCCAAGAACATTATCCTGCAATGCCTTGTCATAAACCGCAAAATGATTATTAATCGACTTTTGCGCCTCAACATATTCAAGGGCTATCGGATATCCGTAAAAACAATTATCTCTTTCGTTAAGACATAGCCGAACGAACGGATAAAGATTCCACACCCGTTTATTGCGCTTATCTTTAGTCTTTTTCTCATGAAGTTCCATCGTTTCCGGAGTAGGCTCAACATTCTTCGGCCAATAATACGGATTCATTGCCTCGCCTTCTACAAGCACGGCCGTTTGCGTAGCAACCGTGTAAAGCACTTCCCCATCTTCATTCCGATAAAACTTGACATAAACATTGACAAGTTCATCGTCATAATAATCCGCCCCGACCGTCTTTTCCGTGTCTTTCGTATAAAGTTTGCCGTCCGGAACAACATGCCGACATTTTTCTTCGCCGTATTTTTTCTTAAGCGCCCCGATTTTTACTTCGGTATTGTAAATTACCCACTCTTGATCTTGTAGGTCTTGATTATACGGATCGGCTACAACAAAACGCCGTATATCTATAACCGCCGCTCGAAGACATCCCTTTTTATTGCTTAAATAATTCCTTCTATCCAAATCCCAATAGAACATCATAATAGCCGTTCCTTTAGTATAATCATCTGCAAGCATCTTTAAATCTAGCCGGCGTAAATTCATGCTCTGGGAAAGATATTTCAAAAAGTCCTGTATCTTCCGAATATCTTTATAATTCGTCGAATTCACCAAATAGCCGTATTCATTCTGCAAAATATGGCTCTTGTTGGTTTTCCCTATAAGTTTTATAACATTCAGAGTTATCTTCGAATAATCATCAAGTTCCTCATCCATTACCCATTGAAAGCCGTTCTCGAAAAGCGTTGCCCGGGCGACTTCTTGAAACAAATTGATACTATGCTTAAATGCCGTCCCCGTCGTAAACTGCCTATAAACCTCAGTTTCTTCCGATACCTTTCTTTCTTGCTCTAATTCTGCCATTATTATTCATCCCTCTTTTTCGGCGGTTGATCCGGATACCCCCGTAACATCCGCTTTTTTCTCTCAATATCTTCCCTCATCGGTGTCGATTTTATATACCCTTTTACCGGCTCTAAAAACTGCTCGAGAGCCTCAACTCTCGCCCGTAATTTCCTGTTCTCCTCAACCAATATTCCGATCCTCGTCTCTATGTCCTCCGGAATACCGAATACCTTCATCAACCATTTACGCATGATTCTTATAAATCCCCTTTCTCAACTTTTTTTTCTTTGGTATGTATATCCCGTTTATCCAACCGCTTTTTTGCGCTTTCTCCTCCTTGAATATTATCGGCGTTTGCGGCGCTTGAAAACTGCACGATACATAATGCGCTATCGCCGCCGCTATTATTATATCGTCAAAATGTCCGCCCGCCGCCTCCATCTTGTTCTTCGCAATGTCCGTTATCAAAAAATATTCCGCTTGATACCAAAATTCCCTATCTTCAATAAGTTCCGGATGTTCCTTCAAAAGCGCCCTTAATGCCGAAATCATCGGGGCTTTCGTGCTCCCCGTTGTTTTCCAACCGTATTCCACGCCCCCCCCGACGCTGATTTTTTTCGTTTTCGCCAAGTTCTCCGTCATATATACGTTTTTATACCCGTCTCTTATCTTCTCCCCGTTTTCGTCAAACTTCGGCTTTAAAATATAATTGCATATCTCCTTCGAAAAGTTAGTCTCCGGCGCTATCATTGCATTATTGTAATATTCCGCTATCTCTATCGCTATATCCGCAAGCGCATCCTCCGGTATGTCCTTCTGCCCAAATCGCGCCGCATATTTCTTCGTCAAATTGTTAATCACCACAATCTGATTCCAATCCTTGCCTAATCCCGCTGTATCTATCCCGATTGTATACGGCACTTTCTTCTTGATTGTCTCAAGCACCAAATCCGTTTCCTCATACTCATACGCTTGTTTCTCGACCGACCATACCGCCTTCTTCGACCGTATTTCTTCTACCATCTCTTGCGGCTCTTCCCATATCAACAGTTTCTCCGGCGTTATATAACTCTTGATCTCTTTCTTTAACTTCGGCTCTTTGCTCGACTCATATCCCGCCTTGATTGTCTTAGCGTCAAATACCCCCGCCCCACTAGCGAGAAACGCCTCTTCCGGAGTCATCGGATATTCCTGCTGAAAATATAACTCGTTCCCATGGTAATCATCCGATATTTTCTTCCGCCGCCAAGCAATCTGCTCGTCCGTTAGATTGAACCTCTCCTTCAGCCTCGTCTCTTCTTCCGTCAGTTCAAAACCATACGGAACCTCCAATCGATATTCCTCATGATCTTGCCATCCAAAGAAAAACGGCGTATATCCACTCTCCCCTCGCACCGCCCTGTCCCATTCTTCCTTGAAATGATTATACCCGTTCGCCGTCGATTCGTTCACTATTATCGTCCCCGGCACATCAGGAACAGTAGGCGCTAATGAGCTGTTGATTAAATCAATATCCCCGTCCCAAAACGCACTCTCCGATTTGTGTAAATATCTCAAGGTCTGCCCCCGAAATACCCCCTCTCCCGCCGTCGCGAATTGTATCATCGAGTTTATTCCCGTCCCGTCTTTCTTGTCAAACTTGATCGCCTCGCTCGAAAATTGAATCGTCGACGGCCGTAATTCCCTCGGTAAAAAATTATAAAACATCTTCGTCTTGTCGAATATGCTCTGCGCCGAATCCAATCGATGCGCTACTATCCCATAATTGGTGTTCCGATTCATCGCCGCCCACCAAAAACCTAATCCCGTGAAAAATGTCGTCGCCCCTATTTGCCGCGCCTTTAATAAAATTATCCTTATCGGTATGTCGTTCGCTAAACAAAATTCTATATGCTCCATCAGACGCCTTTGTTCCCGGTTGAACTTGAACGGTATCGTCCGCCCCGCCTTGTCTACTATGTAAAGTAAATTCTCCATGAACCATCGCGGATTGAATATCGTCCTCTCATAATCAATCCCTTCAAACATCTTCTCCTTCGGCACTTAAACCCCCTCGATTCCTTATTACCTCATCAATGCTCTTTACACTTACCATCACATTGTCCTTCTTCTGATACTTCGGCGATACCCTCTCTAAATACCACTTCGCATCCCTCGTATCCCCTTCCTCTAATTTCTCTTCCATTACTTCTATAAACTTGCTCTCTATCCCCGCTACTACCTTCTCTTGCGCCCTCTCATATATCTCCTTTAAATAATTGTCCGACCCTATAACCTCTAGCAATTCCTTTACCGTTATCCCTATACGCTCCGCTATCTCCCGATCCGTTTGCCCCGCACTCTTCATTGCCTTCACTATCTTTAAATTCTGAACTACCTTCTCATATGCTTCTAAATTTGCCATTTTTTCTCACCTGCCTCTTAATCCTATTATACCTTATTCTTTTTGAAATTGCAAATTATTGCAAATTTTTGTTCGCTTTACCCCCCTTTCTTTTCTGTTAACGATGGAGGTGGACTATACCCCCCCCGGGCGCGCGGCAGCGGGCGACTTCCGTGGCGACCCCCCCCCGGTGCGCGCAGGAACGCGCAGGAACGCCCGGCGCGCGCAGGAACGCCCAGAACCGGAACCGGAACCGGAACCGGAACCGGAACCGGGACCACGCGAACTAGCGGAGCCGTGCTGCGCATAAAATACACAAAAAAACGGAAGGAAACGGTTTAATAGTAGTATAATACTAGTGAAAGGAGGCACAACATGATCAAACTTAAGAATGGCGAACAAGTCAGAACCTTTAATTCCCCTAATGAAGCCATTAGGGTGTTGACTGGCTACAGCGGCACTGGCAAAAACACCGCCGCTTGTTTAAGAGATCTGGCAGCAGCGGGATGGGAGGTGGTGGAACGCACCGAAAGCAGCCGCACCATGCGCTCAAAAGAAGAACGGCTGAAAGCCGACTTCCTGCGGCTGGTTGACTACTTCAAGCAGGTGGACAAAGACGCGCTGGAAGAGCTAGAAAAGGAAAAGAAACGACTTTTTGACAAAGCGGATCTGGACGAAACAGATCTGGCGGCGATCCGGTTTATCAACGCGGAAATCAAAAAACTCATGAATCCGACCATCACTAAGGAAACAATCCTTGCAGAAGTCAGCAAACTGTGCGACCTCTACCTAGACTAGTCTGCTGATTGCTAGAGCCCACAACCGCATGCGGTTGTGGGTTTTTTGGAGTCAGCAGACTTCGGAAAGGAGAATGGAAAAAGTGATTGTTGAAAAAGTGATTGTTAACTTGACACCTCATGAAATCCATCTATACCGCGGGGATGAGCTCGCCGAAAAGATAAAGTCTAGCGGTATTGCTCGGGTCGCTGTCCGTTCTGAAGTAATCGGGGAAATTGATGGTTTTCCCATCTCAAAGAACTTCTACGGTGAAATTACTGGACTTCCTGACCCACTGCCCGGGGTTTTCTATGTCGTAAGCGCTCTGGTGGCGCAGGCGGCGGCTGGGAAGCGATCTGACCTCTTGGTCGTAAACGACAGCGTTCGGGACAAAGATGGACGGATCATTGGATGTCGTGGTTTTGCCCAGATCTGACCAAAGACCCATCTCGGGTCTTTTTTTTACGTATACATGTTGATACAAAAGCGTCTTAAAAGTAGCCACAAAGCACGCAAAAGCCATTATTTTAAAAAGTTTTAAAAAGTTTTAAAAAATTTTGAAAAATCTTAAAAAAAGTCTTAAAAACGCCCAAATGTTGTAATATTTGATGTAATTTCCTATATATAGAATATTTTTTTTATCACATTTTATTTTTCCTAACACACACACCTCACCATATATATTTTATCTTCAAAAAAAAATTCATTCTATGGTTATTACACTAAATATTACAACATTTCGGAAGTTATAAGACAAAAAAGTAAATTTTGAGAAATTATTTTAAATCTTTTTGAATTTTTAAATTCTTTTTTCATCTTAATTTTTTGGCCATTAAAGTCTTAAAAACGCCAAGGTATTATTACGGTAAACAGGCCGTGCAACGATGCATACGAATATAAAAAAAGAAAAAAAACAAGCGAAAACGAACTCTATATAGTATAATCAAGGTGAAAAAAAATAGCGAAGCGCTAAAAGAAGGGAGAATAACTGATGGGAAAATCAAAATACTTTAATCAAGGCTATTTTTCTGTAGAAGTGAACGGTGTTCTTTACAGCAACCCATTTACGAATGTGAGAAGGAACATGGAGATTATAGGGAAGATTAGGGGTGCTGAAAGGCAAAACGCGGAAATCGACAGATTTCTGGCAGAAAAAGCGGAATGGGAAAGAGAAGGCAAAAGGGAATTAATCAATCATTACTAATTGCTAAAGTCTGCGAAGAATTTTCGCAGGCTTCATGGAGTTAGTAATGCTCCAGAAAGGAGAATTAAAAAATGATGATCGAAAAAATTACAAACCTTGACTGCTTCTGCGATTTCGCGCACGGAGCAGTCATAAAGACGGGAAGTGGTCGTTCTCTCGGAGCGACCTGCGATCCCAAAGAGGCTGAAGAAATCATCAGAAGATATTTTCAGACTGAATTTTTCCCGGAAGAAGTGCATGTGTTTTTCGGCGGGGAAATTGGACAGAGCGGAACATGGGGCTACACATTTAGACTAGCAAAATGAAATTCAGAAGGAGGAATAGGAATGGTAATCTATTTATATTGGGCTGTCAAAAAAGGGCATCCTTTATGGGATGAGGAGTTGGTTGCTGAATCTGATGAAAAACTCAACATTGAAGTATTAAAAAAGTTACTAGATGAAAAAGGCTACCATAGATTAAGAGAGAGTGTTTTCCAGTTAGGCGAAAAACCAGATTTTAAAAAGGCGGTGAAACTATGAATAAAAAGGTTATTAAATGTGATTTAGTCTTTAACGACATTAAAATTGGCGAAGTCATCTGCGATTGGGACATGATATCTTTATGCATGAAAACTGATCTAAAATATCAAGTATATGATTTAGACAAAACAAGAGAAGAAATTCTGCAAGATTACTTGAAATTGGATCCTGAATTCTGGGTAACGGTTTATCATGGAATAATAACTGATAACAAGGAGGTTTAACCTATGTATTATCTAATAGGCATTAAAAAAGGCGTTCATCCTTGCGGCAACGACGGAACGCTTATAACACGCTACAAATCAGAATATAAGCGCAGAGAAACAGCACAACGATTTGCCGCTAAGTATGCGCTAGATGAAGTGTACGGCTTGCAAGTATATTCGCAGAAATTATGCGAAATGGAACCCGCCGAATTTATAGACTACATTCGCCGAAACTGTAAACGTATAATATAAGCCGAAAGGACGCAGTCCTTTCTTAATGCCGCCATTGCCCGTCGCAAGCCGGGATGAAAAAGGCAGAGCGAGAAAGGAGAATTTATGGAAAAGTTGTTTTCAGTTTATGAAAAGTCGGGAGTCCCGACGCAGAGACTTTCGATTTATCGGGTAAAAAGCGCAGAAAACCCGCGTGAAATTTTTGATAATTATTGGACATTGTTTTGCCAGCCGCGTTTAAAACTCGGGGATGAAAGGGAATTTGGAAGTTTAGAAGAATTAAAAGACTATGAAGAAGAAGAAACACTTGTGGTTGATTTGTTTCAACATTCCGGCACGGCTTTGAAAACTTACAGAGCACACAAAAGGGGATGCCGGAAAGTTGGGGTTGCAGTTGCTTTTAAAAACTCCATAATTAATAATCTGGGTGCTAAAGAAAATAATTGGGAAGAAAAAGCTATGGAGATTCTTAAGGAAGAATTGGATGTTTACAACGCTTACCTAAAAGGGGAAGTTTATTACTGCAAACTCACTGAGATAACAACATGTGAGTGTTGCAAACAAAAAATCGAAACATTCGTTGACATTTTTGGTGATTTTTACGGGCTTGCCCATTTAGAAAAAAGCTTAAAAGATGTTTTCAATCTGAAAGAATTCAAACATGTATGGGGGGAGAGATTTTGAAATTCGTAAGATGTCGCAGATTTTTAGTGTCTACTTTTGGAAATGTAAACAAAACTGATTGCATTCAAGCCCGCAATCAAGAACATGCCATCAAATTGTTCAAGGAAAAACATCCAGACATAGATTACAAAAAGGATGTTAAATATTTTCAAGTAATAAGAGGAAGGATTATTTAATGGAGTGGGCATAAAAAATGTTTAAACAAAGGGAGGTAAAAAACAATGAAAAACATAACAAGACCTGATAACCTAAACAAATATTATATGTATAAAGGTCATTTTATTGAAAGGGACAGACACAGCGGCATGTATAGCACGTATACCAGCAAAGGACGCCTAATGGCAGACACTCAAAAAGGCATTAAAAAATTAATCAATGAGGAGGTAGCAAAATGAATAAAAAAGAACAAGAAATGAGAGAAGAAGCAAGAGACGCTATAATCGAAGCGTTAAAAAATGGTTATTCTGGGTACTATTGCGACTTGCATAACGAAGTTTTTAATACCGATTATTATATTATCGGCATCCATCAAGCCAAAGAAGCCCTGAAAGAATATGATGTGTTCGAAGCAATTGAAAAAGTGCAGACATACGAAAAAGAGAATTTTGGCGAAATTTACACCGATTTGAGCGATCCAGAAAAACTCGTCAATATGCTTTACTACATTATAGGCGAAGAGGTTTTATACGAAATGATGGAGGGTGTAGACGAATTCCACGATAACTGGAATAATCAAGCGGATGAAGAAACAAACGCCGCAATATTAAAAGCCATTGAAAAATAGCAGAAATGCAGCCGGGCAGACGGTCACAAGCCCGACAGCCCGAACGCATAATAAAATTTTAGGAGGTGATATTATGAAAAAGTTCCCTTCAAAGGAGACTGTAGAGAGACTCCGAAATGAATACCCGGTTGGAACTCGTGTTGAATTGGTATGGATGAATGACCCGTACTCCAAATTGAGACCCGGAGACAAAGGTACAGTGGACTTCGTGGATGATGCGGGTACGATATTCTGTACTTGGGATAGAGGTTCAAGCCTTGGTGTTGTGTATGGTGTGGATTTAGTGAAAAAGCTGTAAAGTATAATAAAATTTAGGAGGTTACACAATGTTTAGACCAACAGAACAAGAATTAAAAGCATACGCCGAAATGAAAGCCGAATCAATAGTAATCCGGAGCTATGACAAAAATGGAAATAGTAGCGATTATAGGAGAAAAACCACTGAGCCGGAAAAGAAAATTATATCAACCATTATTTATGGCGGTTTATTGGCAATCAGAGACGGAGCTGATAAGCAAAGTGTAAAAGATGCTTGCGAGTACATTGGGAAGCTCCAAATTCCCGAAATGAACGGATACGACACCATTTATAATCCGATTGACGATTATCCCGAAATGAAGTAAATAAGCTGTTAGTTGTTAATTGCACAAAGCCCGTTCAGCGGGCTTGATGGAGTTAATAACTTCAGAAAGGAGGGTAAATATGATAAGTTTTGCAAATGCCAGACGACTAGCAGAGCTCGAGAAAAAGTATGAAATCATTTGCAACCAGAACGCAAACCGCCTGGATGCGGTATCTAGAGGCGCACTTGTTTGGGGTGGCAAAGGGCAAGCAATAGGGCGCGAAAAGTATCTCGCCCGCGTGTTGCCGGCTTTAAAATCTCTGGCAGATGCCGGAGATGATGCAGCGTTAGCATCTGCGCTTGACGCTGTGGATGCCGAAATGTAAGTTGCTAATTGCTTAAGTTGACGATCGATATAGAGATCGTCAGCTTGCTGGAGTTAGCAGCTCACAAAAAATAAAAAAAGAAAGGAGTTCATCAAGCATGACAAGGATTAATTTCTACACCTTAAAAATGGTCAAAGAGGATAGCGCACTTTACGAAGTTCCGGTTATCAAGTCGCCGGCAGAAGTTTATCAGGCAGCAAAGCAGATTTTAGCACTCCACGAAAAGCCAGAGGAACATTTCTGCATTCTTTGTCTGAATACCAAAAACAAGATAGTAGGAATACATACAATATCAATCGGCAGTTTGAATGCTTCAATTGTTCATCCGCGCGAGGTATTCAAGGCTGCAATGCTTAATAATGCAAGCGGGATTATCTGCCTGCACAATCACCCTTCAGGTGACCCTGAACCGAGCCGGGAAGATATAGAGACAACAAAACGGCTTGTAGATGCTGGCGAAATAATGGGCATTAGGATCCTAGACCACGTAATTATTGGTGAGCAAAGATATTTAAGCATGAAGGAAAAATGTTTAATGTAATGTAAATGATTTTTTAAATTTGTAAAACAAAAGGAGGATAAATTATGAAAAAGCTGATTTTGGCAACCGATAGGCTTAACAGCTTAGACACTGAGCTTATCGGCAATGGCGGCAATTCCCGGCTGGATATCATGTTAGATATCGAAACCGGTGAGGTCTGGGCGGATGAATTTTTTGACCACGAGGACAACTCATGGACAAGGTATGAAGACAAAAACATTATTTGCATAGGCACTGCCAGAAATAGCAAGATGGAAGATGAAGAAACCGGGGAAGAAGTCGAGGGTTGCGATTGGAACATTACAATCTATGCGCCAAACGACAACCCAGCCGATGATATCTATCTATCAGGAGATTATTATAATGATTATTATGATGTAGACAATGTTATTGACGTAATATCAATGTTATATATGGAGGAATAAGAATGGTAATCTATCTTTATTGGGCAGTTAAAAGTTGTTAACTGCTAGAGCTTGCGACTTTGGTCGCAGGCTCCATGGAGTTAATAACTCACAAAAAATAAAAAAGGAGTGAAAAAATGAAACAAATTAAAGCTAATGATTCGGTTCAGGAAAAGTTCGACGAATTTGCTGAAAGATTCGGCACTGTTGAATGGGATGATGACGAATGGGGTGACGTCGAGCTTGCATTGACTGAAGATCCTTATCCGGAAGGGCCAGTTGGCGCCGGTTGGTTTTCTGCTCTGGCGATGGATCGTGATGGTAACCGTTGGTTCGTGACGTGGGACATCCTGCCGAACGTCGATTCCAACGCAGACTATGCCGATCAATGCGATTGGGATTTCCCTTCTACAGCAGACATGATTGACGCCGGGTATTATCTGGACTAATTCAGGAGGTTGTAACTATGAAATATTGGAAAATTAGCTATTACAAAACACGCAATTGGATTGGCACGAAGTACATCAAGGATGATCACGCACAAGGAGCAATCAACAAGGCGAGAGTAAAAAACATTGTCGATGTTGAGGAAATATCAGAAGAAGAGTATAAAACCAGGCAGACGGTCACAAGCCCGACAGCCTAAAAGCATAATAAAAAGAATATAATTAAGGGAGGTTTTATAAAATGGCGTACATCAGAAAAACCATTGACCGTTGGGATATTATGGGTAACTACGGCTATGGTTGGGAATGCGAATGCAGCGAGTACACATACAAAGAAGCAAAACAAAGATTGAAAGAGTACATGGAGAATGGCGGCGGGTGCTATCGTTTAGAAAAGCGTAGAGAGAAAAAGGCTAAAAAGTTATAGAAAGGAGGATAAATTATGAAAAAGCTGATTTTGGCAACCGATAGGCTTAATAATTTAGATACTGAGTTAATCGGGAATGGCGGACAATCCAGACTTGACATTATGCTAGATATTGATACTGGCGAGGTCTGGGCGGATGTATTTTTTGATCATGAGGCAAACTCGTGGACAAGGTACCACGACAAAAACATTGTCTGTGTTGGGACAGCCCGGAACGCAATTTTGGAAGATGAAGAAACCGGCGAAGCTGACCCTGACGGCCGCTGCTGGTGGACTGTTATGGTCTATCCGCCAAATGGCAACCCCAACGATGCTATCTATTTATCGGGTGATTATTATAACGATTATTATGATGTGGACAATGTTATTGACGTAATATCAATGTTATATAGTTAAAAGAAAAAGGAGGTTAAAACATGAAAAAGATAATAGCCAAAGAAGTTCACCCGTCAAATGTAGATTTTAGGCATTATTTTGACGATGATGGATTAAAAAGCGTTGGTGGTGAGAATTGTGCCGTATATATTATACCAGCGGACAGAGGAAGGTATAGCGGTTTCAATTTGGAAGAGTATGAAGAAATTGAAGAAATGGCTGATTCTTTGATCGAAACATTTGAAGAAGTTTCACCAAAAAACGAATATTATCCAACATATAAAGAAGCTATGTTATCGCATAACATTGATTATACAAGCCGCAGGTGCCACTTATTGAAGGAATGGGCGGAACACGCAAATCCTTACGATACAAGAGATATCGCAGCATTTCTCACCATTACAACCGGCGAAGAATGGAATGTAAGAGCATTTAGAGGATATTCGCAAGGAGATTATTGCGAAGTAGTATATTGCAAGGCGCATTATTCCGAAGAACACATAACCGAAATAGGCAAATTTTGGTTAGGATGTGGAACGGAATTTTGTATTGACGATTGTTACGGATATTATGTTCCCGATACTATTCGCTGGCAAGAAGGCGAAACATTACGCAAATATTTAGCGGATTGTTACGGCTGCAAGCCGGACGAATTAGAAATATATTTATATGATGGCGAACATATAGTGGCTGATTATAGGCTAATGGATTAAGTCGTTGTTATTACTAATTGCTAAAGTCTACGAAGATTTCTTGTCTTCGCAGGCTTCATGGAGTTAGTAATACTCCAGAAAGGAGATAAAATGTCTAAAATTAGAGTTTTGATTAAGAATCCCGGAGAAGATTTTCGGGAGGAAATGATTGAGGACAGATACGAAACATATCGTAATCTGGTTGGCGGTTACATCGAATATTGCTTTAGCGATATTATCGACGAAGGGCTTTCGATTATCATCAATGAGGAAGGCAAATTGCTTAACCTTCCGCATAATTTCAATGTTCGTGAATATTCGCAAAACATTGTCGGGCCGGCCATTTTTGTTAGAACACGCGGGAGCAAAAATGTAGATCTCGAAGATGAGGACATTAAAAAAATCAAGAAATGGCTTGCAAAACAAAACAAACTTAAAAACACTGCCTTTGCGCGATGGCTGGACACTTTTTTGGAAGAAAAAGGCGTTGACAGAACTGAATTCGTTGTCCTTAAAAATTCCGAAACTCCGGAGGACTGGACAACGGTTCATGTTATGCAAATTGAGAACATAGTCATGATGATTAAAGAAATGCCGATTTCTGTTCAAACAGAAGTCAAAAAAATTCTTGTGGAGTTGGATGTTTTAAATGTTCCGATTGAGAAAATCAAAGAATTTTTAATCTTCATAGCAAAAATGGAATTGGGGTTTGATATTTTTGAGTAACAGGGAAGAAGATGAAAAAATAAGAGATAATTTGTTTCTTGATGAAGATAGTTTTTGGTATGAAATACGCGACCTAGCAAGAGAAGTGCATCGAGAAGCACAGAAAAAACCGGATTTGGGATACTGCTTGGAAAATCAATTCGAAGACGAAAAAGATTTTTACAATGACATTGGAATGCGTCTTGAGATTGTGAGATATTATGACGAAATAATCCTATTCAGAAAAATTAAGAAAGAAAGGAATGAGGAATAATGGCTAAAAAAAAGAATTTATTTGAAGAGTATGCGTTTATCACTATTGCCGAAGCGGGCTTCAAAGGGGCAGAAAAGTTTTTGTTTGACCGGCGGTTTGCAATGGAAAAAACCATTCAAGAAATGAAAACCGACCCGGAAATCGCTTTGTCTGAAGAAAGAGCGGATTTTCTCCGTTTAACACTTCGTTTTCAAGATATGGCATATATGTTAGGAAGTTTAAAGATAACGGGAAGCGTTGATGAGTTAGAGATAGTAGCAAAAGAACTTGAAGATATTTATGTTGAGTTGAAAACAATTATTCACAGAAAGAAGGGGGAGAATGGACAAGAAAACAGTTGATAGCGGTGAAAAAATGGATAAAGAACTACTAGAAATCTTCTTTATGGCTAATCAAGAAAAAAACGAAGAGGCGTTAATGTTTGCGGATATGTTTGCCGCACATCTTCTCGAAGGTAATGATAATAAAGTAGAAGTATTCTATCGCGGCACAGAAAAAAATGTAATAATTCCAGAGGGACGGATAACTTATATCCCGGGGGATAATAAGAATCCGTCCCGGCTCATTGAAGTTTTGATAGCCAAACTAAAATATATCGAAAATGAGGAGGAGTGAAGAAATGGCTACAACCTGCAGAATCGGGATTTTAAAAGAAAACAAAGTTGAAAGCATTTATTGTCATTATGACGGTTATCCGGCGGGGGTAGGTGCGATTCTCAAGGATAATTACAAAACCAAAGAAAAGGTCGAAGAACTCATTGCGCTTGGGGACATCGAAGAACTCGGGACTACAACGGAATTCAAAAATTTTTCCAATATGCCTTATAAAGCATATGCGGATATGCCTTTGGAAGAACGGCGGAAATACACAAAAGACTATCACAGATGGCGCGGTCAACCAATTAAAATTAAAACAAACTTCGACGAACAAGATTACAAATATGAACTTGGAAGATCCGGAGTTGATTTTTTATATCTTTTCAAAGACGGGAAATGGTTTTACTTAAAAGACGAAAATGAAGATTTTGAAGAGTTGTTAATATAAAATATATATAAAATATCAAGTTGGAGATAAGAAATGGGAACTGAATGGGTAGACAAAGACGGGGTTCTTGAGATTCTTGAAAAGCAGAAGCGCTTCGGGGTGTTCTGGGATATGGGAACAGGCAAGACGGCGCTTCTGCTGGGGCTCATTGACCGCAAGATTTTTCAAGGGGTAAATAAAATTCTCATCATAGCCCCGAAAGTCGTGACGCTTACTACATGGCAAAATGAGATTCGCAAGTGGAGTAATTTTAATTATCTTGAGCCTATTGTTACATTGATAGAGGGGGCAGAGGATAAACGAATTAAAATGCTCCAAAATACCGGAAATACCGGAATTTGTATTCACATTATTTCTTCAAGTCTGTTTACTTGGCTGGTAGGAAAGAAAGTTAAAAAAGGGAACCGCGTTTTTTTCATCGATAATAAATATCGTCCAAAATACGATATGATTATTGTTGACGAATGCTCGGAATTCAAAGACCCTAAAAGCAATCGGTTTAAAGCGTTGAAAAGTATTCTAACCGATGACACGCTTTTATTCCTTTTAAGCGGAACGCCTTTTCCGAATGTTCGGGAAATAACGCCGGAAACCAAACCAAAGAAATATCCTGACTTTTTGATTGGGAAATACAAAAAAGCAGATGAAATGTATTATGTATTTTACTTGCTCGGTATTTATAAAAAGAGCGCATATGATTTTCAAAGAGATTTTTGCTTTGTGCTTCCATATCTTAAACATACTTATTTCATGCATCCTCAGGTATATGAGGCTTTGCAAGAGACGATTAGCCAATATAGTCTTAAAAAAGAATTGCAGTTAGATGTAGAGAAACACGAATACAAGATATATTGCAAATCTGATCAGCGAAGATTCAACGCTCTGCGCAAAATGTTTAGCGTCATGACCGATGATTTTAAAAATATAGAAGCGTCCAGTATAGCACATATGATGAATCAAGCGTTGCAATTGGCAAACGGGTTCATTTATGACGAATTTCATGTGCCGCATCGGATAAATCATTACAAGTTTGAAAAACTGAAAGAACTTCTTGAAACAATAGCGGGGAATGTCGTGATATTCTATGTCTTTAAAGAAGATAAAGAATATCTTTTATCTAATCTTCCAGGGGCTCGGCTCTACGAAGGCAAACAAGATGAAGAAGATTGGAACGCCGGGAAGATAAAATATCTGATTTTATCGCCTTTTTCCAATAAATTTGGTTTGAACTTGCAGAAAGGCGGAAATACAGTCATTTGGTTTGGACTGGTCTGGAGCGCGGAAGCGATTATACAGGGTTATCGTCGAATTTATCGCCGAGGGCAAGAAAAAGATGTAGAAGTTTATTTTTTGCTTGCCGAGAACACCTATGACGATTACGTTTATGATGTGTTTGTTTCGAAGAAAGCAACAATCGAAGGCTTTCTCGAATATAACCAGAAGACGTGCAACGAAACATAATAAAAAAAACAAAAAAAAGGAGGTGTTATTTTTTGGCAAATAAGTGGTATAATAAAGTTGCTAGAAGGGGAGAGATAACGCGTTTTGTTGAAACGGTATTAAAGAAAGGGGGAAATGTTGGGAAGGTCGGTTTCATTATAAAAACAAATATTACCATCGAGCCTTTGGATTCAATTCCGGATCTTACTGGCAAAGAATTAGTCGGATATATCCGGGACGAGAATTATTCAGCCTATGCCGATAAACCCGAGGTGTTCAAACATAAACGGTTTAATCTGCTTGCTCACTCAATCACGGGTTTCAGGCTTTATGGCGATGTAATTATTTTAAAGAAGAATTAGGAGAAAGGAGAATGTAAAATGAAAAACAAGATGGAAGAAAGATACACTATTAATGACTTCAAGGAAACAAAATGCTGTTTGACGTGCCGAAATTGGAATGTTGACAATACACTGCAAGGTCGTTATATGTACAACACATGCCGTTATATGTACGAAAATTTCAAATGCGTTGCAATGTTTCCAGCTACTTGGCAGTGCAAATATTACAATGGCCCATATACAACGGATTGCCCGTTTGGAGAACGGGAGTATAAGGAGGTCGAACACGATGGGATTACAACCACATTACATAGCCAAAAAGGAAATGATTGAAATTAATGAACAAACCACTACGAAAGTGAAATACTCAAGAAAGCGAGGTTGAGTAATAATAGGGTAAACAACTTTGATGGTGGTTTGTATTTATGTTTAAAGTAAAGGGAGAGTATGGAAAATGAATTTTAAAAAATGTATTGGGTATGGGGAATTTGAAGGGAAATGTCACTACGTCACCGTTGACAATCCGCATTGGTGCCCACGATGCGATAAACTGAGAAAAGAGCATATTACAAAACAGTTAAAAGCAATTGCAGCAGAAATGGGAATTGTTTTGGAGGAAAGCGAGGGTGAGGATAATAAGGAGGGAAGTGTATGAATGGCATGTATGAAGAATTGCTAGAGAAATTGCGAAAAAACAATCGCATGTCTGGATGGACGCATATAGACAGGCTAATAGATGAGGCTGCTGAAGCTATCGAAGCCTTGCAGCAGGAGAATGAG
>Ga0134096_1000329_pt1 | contig 55860 bp, 49 predicted proteins | sample 7_2taG_FD_94448 | JGI IMG/M metagenome (GOLD analysis project Ga0134096, IMG submission 94448) | Switchgrass degrading microbial communities from high solid loading bioreactors in New Hampshire, USA - 7_21_20_110_A3 metaG | ecosystem: Engineered > Bioreactor > Semi-continuous > Anaerobic >... | reverse complement strand
TGCTTCCACAACTTTCTGTTTAAATTCTGCCGTGTATCGTTTGTTCGGCACTCCTTTTGGCATAAAAACACCCCAATCGTTATTCAGTATACCATACTGTCTAACAATTGGGGTGCAGTTCAGGTTGTTGCCGCGGCTTTTTTTCTATGCTATTATGTATTTGCATATTGGAAAAGACATCCTCATATCATCAAATTGATAGGGGGATGGACATACATGAAAAAAACGCTGAGAAAGCTGACATACTTCTTGATTATAGCTTTAGTTCTGCTTGTACTGCTCCTTTATCCGCTGATAAAGGAACATGTCATGCCCGCAAGGTCAGAGTTTGTGTTCAATTCCCAGCGCGTGCTTGTGCTAGACCCGGGCCACGGCGGCGCGGACGGAGGAGCAGTGTCGCTGAGCGGCGTGCATGAGAGCGTAATAAACCTGGATATAGCCAAGCGAATCGACGCGATTATGGGCCTCTTTGGTGTCGAAGTTGTGATGACGAGGGACACGGAAGAGCTTAATTACCCCGACGACGCCAATACGATAAGAAAGCGCAAGGTTGCCGATACAAAAAAGCGGGTCGAGCTGATAAACAGCATCGACAATGCGGTCCTCATCAGCATTCATCAGAACATCTACCCGGGAAAACAGCCCTTCGGGGCGCAGGTGTTTTATTCTGATAAGACGCCGGAAGGGAAGGAGCTTGCCGTCCACACCCAGAACATATTGCGGAATACGCTGAATCCGAACAACAAGCGTCAGGCGGTAAAGGTTCCAAATGAAGTATACATATTAAACAATGTCGACTGTACCGCAATATTAATCGAATGCGGTTTTTTGTCAAATCCGGAAGAAGAGGCGCTGCTGCAGACCGACCGGTACAAGCTCCGCATAGCCTGGGCTGTCGCGAGCGCATATCTCAGTTTTTTTGGAGGCACGAATGAAAGCTAAAAGAGTATTCTTCTGCACCGAGTGCGGCAACGAGTTTCCACGATGGATGGGGCAGTGCACAGCCTGCGGGAGCTGGAACACCATAGTCGAGCTGGAGGCCGCGCCGAAGAGTAAGAAAAACGTCAAAACCCAGACCGTTTCATCGGCGAGCAACGCTCCTCAAAGGATTTCCGAAATCTCCTACGAGGACGAGATAAGATTCGAGACCGGGCTTGGAGAACTCGACAGGGTGCTGGGGGGAGGCGCGGTAAAAGGCTCCCTCGTGCTCGTCGGCGGCGCCCCGGGAGTCGGAAAATCGACGCTGCTGCTCCAGATATGCGGCCATTTGACTAAGTTTGCGAGAGTGCTGTATGTATCGGGCGAGGAGTCGGCAAGACAAATCAAGATACGGGCCGACCGCCTCGAGGTGGGCAGCGAGAAGCTGTACGTGGTCGCCGAAACCAGCCTCCATAAGGTTATTGAGATAACGGAAGAACTGCAGCCCGAGATACTGATAATAGATTCAATCCAGACGCTCTACAACGAAGAGATTGATTCCTCACCCGGCAGCGTCGGACAGGTCAAGGACTGCACCCTCGCCCTTATGCAGCTGGCAAAAGGGGAGGGGATTACTGTCTTCATCGTCGGCCACGTCAACAAGGAAGGCGCAATAGCCGGACCGCGCGTTCTCGAGCACATGGTCGACTGCGTTTTATATTTCGAGGGCGAGAGGAGCTTAAACTACAGGATACTTCGCGCCGCCAAAAACAGGTTCGGCTCGACTAACGAGATAGGCGTGTTCGAGATGCTCGACACGGGGCTGTCCGAGGTCCCGAACCCTTCCGAAATGCTGCTCTCAGGCCGTCCCGAAAACACGCCCGGCACCTGTGTGGCCTGCGTAATGGAGGGGACAAGGCCGATACTCGCCGAGATACAGGCCCTCGTCACCCCCACGAGCTTCAACGTCCCGCGCCGAAACTCAAACGGTATCGACTACAACAGAGCCATGCTGCTCATGGCCGTGCTTGAGAAAAGGGGAGGGCTGCAAATCGGCGCCTGCGATGCCTATATAAACGTTATAGGCGGCCTTACCCTGGACGAACCCGCCTCGGACCTTGCGACGGTGCTTGCGCTCGCCTCAAGCTATCTGGACAAGCCCATAGACGCAGGGATGGCCGCGATAGGGGAAGTGGGTCTCACGGGCGAGATACGCTCGGTGACCTCAATCAATCAGCGTCTTTCGGAAATCCGCAGGCTTGGTTTTACAAGCTGCCTCGTCCCGGACCACAGTAAGGCTAAAATTACTGTTCCCGAAGGTCTGAAGATAATCCCGGTTAAAAGCATCAGGACTGCGATTTCTTGCGCGATTGGGGTTTAGCGCTCGCCTTGATATAGTGAACGCAGGGATTTTCCGCATTCTCCGGATTTCCGGAGGATGCGGCTCGTTCTAAATTGCAGAAACCGTCTTTCTGATATACGCAGTCGCTAGTACATGCTATATAACTCAAGCTTATTCCTCCAGCAATTCGCCTTTTCGGATATTTTGTGTAGTAATTCTATCGATTATAAAGGAATTGATTAGCATGGGAGGATACTTTGTTTCCGAACCAAATTTGCCCCGAGGTACTGTAAAAACTGTACTTTTGGGGGATAAATATATTAAGAAGCTGGAAAAGAGTCTGGAAAAACTCGGCATAGCCGCCATAGGAGTTCCCGGCAATCCTTTCGTTCCCGAGCCTGTGGCCTACCATGCCGATATGTCTGTCTGCCACCTCGGCTACAATACGCTGGCCGTGGCGAGCGGAATATACGAGGAGTTCAGGAGCAGGGTGCCTGCGCGCTTTAAGCTGATAAGGGCGGAGTCGCCGCAGAAGGCGGAGTACCCGCACGACATAGGTTTAAACGCCTGTATAATTGGGGACAGGCTCCTGCACAATCTCAAATACACCGACAGGTCTATATCGGCTTTTGCGCAGGAAAACAGGCTCAGAAGCTACCATGTAAACCAGGGATACACCAAATGCTCCGTCTGCGTGCTCACTCGAAACCGGATTATCACCGCCGATGTCGGAATACACAGGGTATGCGAGGAACTTGGGATTTATAGCCTTCTGATTGAGGGCGGCTCAATAAGGCTTGAAGGCTACGACACCGGCTTTATAGGCGGCTGCTGCGGTAAAATTTCCGGAGACAAGATAGCCTTTACCGGAAATCTTAAAAAACTGAGGGATGAAAAAAGAATATTAAATTTCATATGGGACAGCGGTATCGAGGCGGTATTCTTGACTGAGGAGCCGGTTTTTGACGTAGGCTCCATCATTCCAGTCGAGGAATGCTGAAAGTTGACGTATTTGGAGACGGCGTAATGAAGCGGTTTAGGTATCTCCTTCCTCAAACGGCGTTTATTATTCTTTTCAGCGGGTGCAATTTTACCGAGCATGAGCTGAGAATTATTGAAACGGGCTTTCTGTACGGGATAATAATTAGCGTATTAATCTTTTATCTTCTGGTTTCGCTTCTGGGGTTGAAGTCAAGATACCATCTTTATTTTTCGGCGCTTCTGCTGCTGGGCATTCTTTGCTCCGATTCCTATACGAACTCTTTTTTAATGCGATTTGTAAACCCCGGAATCACCAGGGTAATTATATATTCCTCAAAAGCCTGGATATTATTTTTCCTCACCGCATATCTGCATGAATTTTTCAAGCCGGTATATTCAGTCGTAATACTGAGAGCGGTTTTAGCGCTGACAATTCTGCAGCAATTGTACATATTATTTGCCGGCGCAGGTCTCAGTCCGGAGAGCCCGATAAACTATGTATTAAACGCCGTATACGGGCTTGAGTTTTTATCCTGTCTCTATATCATACTCTATGGATTGTTCAGAAAGCAGAGGGATGCGCTCACAAATCTTTTTGGCCTGTTGATAATCGTAGCTTCTTATTATAACAAAGCGCTGTTTCAAAACCCCGATTACAAATATCTCATGTACGCCGCGTTGTTTCTCTTCCTGTTTCTCCAGCTGCTCTCCGCGGCAAGGAAGATTAAAAAGTTCTACAATGAAAAGGTAAACGCGGAGCTGAGGTTTCTGCATGCGCAGATTAAACCTCACTACATATTCAACGCCTTGAACACGATTATCTCCATCTCCCGCTACAATGCCGAGCGCGCTCTGGAGCTTCTGCGCGATTTCGGCGTGTACCTGCAAAACAGCTTTAACTTAAAAACCGAAAACCAGTTTACATCTCTCAAGGACGAGCTTGAGATAGTCAATGTCTATCTGAACATTGAAAAGGCCCGTTTTGAGGAACGCATCGAGGTGGAAATGGACCTGCCAGAAAGACAGGATATCCTGGTCCCCGTATGCATGCTGCAGCCGATAGTGGAAAACGCCATCGTACACGGTATACTCGGCAAACCGGAAGGCGGCAAAATATACATCGGCATAGAGCAGGAAGGCCAGAAACTGGTGTTTACCGTCCGGGACAACGGTCTAGGGATGCCCGAGGAAAAGGTCGTCGAAATCCTCGAGAGCGATAATATAGGCCACATAGGCCTATCAAATATACATAAGCGGCTTAAGGCCTTATACAAGAATGGGCTTACTATAAAAAGCAAACCGGGCGAGGGAACCGAGGTCACCTGGGAGGTTCTTCTTAATGCTTAAACCGGGGTACATTTATGATTAGACATAAAGTAAAACTGTTTCTCTGTCTTATCCCGATTGTCTTAATTCTGAATGTCGGGGCTTCGGCAAAAACGGTTCCAACCCTTCCAGACCTCGTTGGCTTAACAGATTGGTGGTATTCGGAAGACGGATACGTGGCCCTCGACGGCCACTGGGAATTCTACTGGAACGAATTACTAAGCTATGATGAAATACAGTCGCCCGAAAACAAAAAAACGGTAATCGTCCCCGCTTCCTGGTCGGAATATGAGCTTGACGGCTTGAAACTCGCACCTGAAGGCTGCGCAACATACAGGCTGAAACTAAAAACAAAACTTGATGCCGGCACATATCTGGGCCTATATATAAAAAACATCTCCTCGGCCTATAAGGTTTATATTAACGACATGGTGGTGGCGTCAGCGGGGGAAGTCTCGCAAAACCCGGAGGAGACCCTTGTAAAGTCGTACCCGCAGGCGGTGTTTTTTCCCATTCCGGACCCTGAGTTCGATATTATAATACATACGTCCAGCCACAAGACATTTAAAAGCGGTTTGACCTCCTCGCTGTACCTGGGAAGCGTAGAGGGAATCGAAAAGCTGTACGATAATTCGCTGCTGAAATATTCAATCCTTTACGGCCTTCTTTTTGTCGTGATGGTCTTTTCAATTATGATGGCCGTTCTGTGTCCCGACATAAAGTACTTTTCCTTCCTGTCCGCGCTTTGCGTGACAATTTTCATCGCGGTGGACCTGTCCAGCGTTAATTTGCTCTCAAGGTTATTGCCAAACTTGGAGCTGCCGCAGGCAAGAGTGCTGCTGTATACCTCGCTCAACTGCTTACTGGTTTTGGTAACCGCATACTGCTACTTTCAGTTTAAGTCCGGCTTTTACAAAAAAGTGCTTAACCTGACGCTGGCAATGTCAATTTTATGGCAGTCGCTCATTATCCTGCTGCCAATAAAACTCTTTGAAGCCGCTTTGTACTCAGTAATTAAAACAAGCCTCTTTTCAATATACGCCTTGATTATTGGCATGCTCAACATCGCGGGGATTATCAAAGGGGCGAGGGAAAATTTTATAGGCGGCATGGAGCAGCTTTTATGCGCCGCAATACTTACTCTATCCGGCCTGATAGATTACTCCTATTACAGGATTAATTTATCCCTGCTGCCGTTTCCCATTTTGCCCTATTCATTGATGTTTATCCTTGTGGTCCAGATGGTGATACACGCAAAACAGGTGCGCGGCCTTATAGAACAGCAGCGGAACGAGGAGCTTAAGTTCATGCAGGCGCAGGTCAGACCGCACCTGCTTTACGGCGTGATTGATTCGTATATCGCAACGGCACAGCAAGACGTCGATAAGGCCAGGGCAATTTTGGAGGCCTTTGCCGATTATCTGAGGAAGACATTCGACATAAAGAAATCATATAGATACTATTCGCTCAGGGAAGCGATAAGCCTTCTGCAAAGCTATATCAACATTGAGCAGATAAGGCTGAACAACTCGCTAGAGGTTAACTTTGAACTTCCGGATAACCTCGATGTGGCAATCCCGACTTATACACTTCAGCCCATCGTCGAAAATGCAATTCTTCACGGCCTGAGCAAAAAAGAAAAAGGCAGTAGACTTGACATAATAGTCAAACGGCGTGGACCGTATCTGTATTTTACAATTAAGGATAACGGGGTAGGTATGACCCCAGAGGAAATGTCAAAAGCCCTGGACCCCAATGGAAACAACAGCCTGGCAAATATCTCGAAAAGGCTGGGCTCGTTCAACAGAAAGGTTTTTTCCATCGTTAGTCATCCCAACATTGGCACCGAGGTTAGCTGGCGAGTCAGAGTTAAGGAGCTGAAAGGTTGAAAATGATATCTGTTATCCTAATTGACGATGAGAGACCTGCGCTCAGAGAACTTGAGTATTTGCTCAAAAGCGTGAGCAGCAATGTTGAGATTCTGGGCTCCTATGTTAATCCAATGCTGGGGATAGAAGCGGTAACCAAGCTAAAGCCCGATGCCGTATTCCTTGACATAAACATGCCTCAGCTCAGCGGTATAGATGTTGCACCCTTGATATCTGAAAAGTCACCCAATACAAGGGTTGTGTTCATAACCGCCTACGACGAGTATGCCGTCAAGGCTTTCGAACTCAACGCCTTGGATTACCTTTTAAAACCCATCTCCCGCGAGCGGCTTCAGATGATGCTGGAGCGGCTGACGGACTATGTGACAAGCAGAAGAAGGTTAGAGAGCAGTCCAGCGCGGACCCTGTACATCGACTGCCTCGGCGGATTTGCGGTATACTATGAAAACCAGACGCCATTGGAATGGCACACAAAAAAAGCAAGCGAGCTCCTTGCCTATCTGCTGCACAAAAAGGATAGTCCACCCGTAAAAGAAGAGATTCTGTGGACACTATGGCCAGATGTCGGCCCGCCTTTGTCGGCACAGTATCTGGACGATACCGTATACAGCCTGAGAAAATCATTGCTCGACTACGGTGTGGACGTTGAACAGGTGTCCATAGATAATGACTGCAGGCTGACGCTGAACAATGTCAGGCTCGATGTCGACGGCTTCATCGAAAGCTTTGAAAAGGCCCGGAAATACAAAACCTACGAGCACTACGACGAGTGCATAAAAAAATACACCGGCAAGTACCTCGAAGACTGCGGGTGGACGTGGGCGGAAGAACGCAGCGAACAATTAAACAGGCAGTACATAAGCGTCGTTTTCAATATAGTGAAAGCGAGCATACTGGCCGACGATGTCCTTATGCCTCCGGAAAGCGACAGCGCCATGCAGCTGGACGAGGAGCTGATTTACCAGTACTTAAGCCGTGCAAAACTGAAGCTGAGCAACAAGGGCTTTCAGTACTGCGCCTCGGCAATCAAGCTTGCCTGCGAAAATCCTCAGCTTATAACAAGGATGGAGGATTTATACGAGAAGGTCGGCGAACTATACGGTGAGAACGCCAAGAACATCAGCAGGACTATTAGATACGCTCTGTCGCATTTGAATACAACGAATAAGGAGTTCCTGTCAAAGGCCGTTTACGAGGTCCAGTTTGCTCTAAATAAACACTGACAGTTTTTAATTATTATTAATGATTTAGATGAGAAACCCTGTCATTCTTGGATATATGGCCGAGAGGCTGAATATCCGAACGACAGGGATTATTTTTGAAATGAGAGCTGCCATGTAAAAGAACCATCCGATGCAGCTTTTCAATATAGACAAAACCTGGAGTATTTCTCTTCCCATAAAATGATTCTGTATAAAGATAAAGGGTGAGCCTTCGGCTCACCCTTGGTGCGGATAACAGGAGTCGAACCTGCACGTCTTAGGACACCAGATCCTAAGTCTGGCGCGTCTGCCAGTTCCGCCATATCCGCAAATCCAATCTATATTAACATGCGGCCACGAAATTGTCAATCCGTACGGAATGGGCGGAAAACGGCTCCGCTGCACCGAAAGCAAGGGTGTTTCTTGACGGTTTGACAGGGAGGGATGAGAGGTTTTGAACTCCATACCCTCTGCAGAGTTGCATTCAGAACGCACGGTCTCAGCTCACACCATGTCGGAATAATGCTAATTAATAGGTGCTCTGTTAAAAAAGAACAAAAGCAGGTATTTATAAAGGCGCATTTTTTATAAGCAGATGCTCGACAAAATTGAATTAATATTATATACTTTTGCATATTCTCGCAGAGGGAGGAGCTAGCTTTGAAAAGACCGTTTGTAACACTGGAAAAGCTGAAAGAGATAGATAAGGTTTACTCCACCCCCTATCACCTCTACGACGAGAAGGGGATAAGGGAAAACGCCCGTAACCTGAAGAAGGCCTTTTCATGGAACAAGGGCTTCAAAGAATACTTTGCGGTTAAGGCCACGCCCAATCCCACAATCCTGAGAATACTCCACGAAGAGGGCTGCGGGATGGACTGCGCGTCCTATACCGAGCTGCTGCTTTGCGAAAGAATCGGTATTACGGGCGAGGAAATCATGTTCTCCTCAAATGCAACTCCGGCCCAGGATTTCAAAAAAGCCCATGAGCTCGGAGCGATAATAAACCTGGACGACTACACACACGTGGCTTTTCTAAACCGCGTTGCGGGCATACCCAAGAAAATCTGCTGCCGCTACAACCCGGGCGGGACCTTTACAATAAGCAACAAGATAATGGATAACCCCGCCGACGCCAAATACGGCATGACCAAGGAACAGATGTTCAGGGCGTTTCGGGACCTTATGGCGCTAGGGGCTGAGGAGTTTGGAATACACGCCTTCCTTGCCAGCAACACCATGTCCAACGAATACTATCCGGAGCTGGCTAAGGTGTTGTTCCAGCTGGCCGTCGAGCTCCGCGACAAAACAGGAGCCAACATTACTTTCATAAATCTGTCGGGCGGCATAGGCATCCCATACAGGCCCGAAGATGAGCCGAACGACATATTTGTGATAGGAGAGGGCGTTCGCAAACAGTTTGAGGCCATACTCGTCCCGGCGGGAATGGAGAACGTGTCGATTTATACTGAACTTGGCAGGTTCATGCTCGGCCCCTACGGCTGCCTTGTCGCGAAGGCTATTCACGAAAAGCACATATATAAAGAATACATAGGGCTTGACGCTTCTGCCTGCGATTTAATGCGGCCCGCTATGTACGGCGCATACCACCATATAACCGTTATGGGGAAGGAAGACGACCCCTGCAACTTCAAATACGACATCACAGGCTCGCTCTGCGAAAACAACGACAAGTTCGCCGTAGACCGCTGGCTGCCCAAAATCGATATTGGAGATTTCATCGTAATCCACGACACCGGCGCGCACGGCTACTCCATGGGTTACAATTATAACGGAAAACTGCGCTCCAAGGAGCTGCTGCTGTGTGAAAACGGCGAAGTAAAGCTGATTAGAAGGGCTGAGACGCCGGAAGACTATTTTGCGACGATGATATTTTAGAATTTGGCGGTTATCTTCGGATAACCGCCAAAAAAGTCTTGACAAACAATCAAAAACATATATAATAGACTTTGCGTTTAGCGGGATTGTGTAACGGTAGCACGGCAGACTCTGACTCTGTTTGTGAGGGTTCGAATCCTTCTCCCGCTGCCATATAGAAAGCCTGCAGTCTGAGTGACTGCGGGCTTATTTATTCTATAAAACAACTGTTTTCCTTTAAGTATTATGTTCATCATTCAAAAGATACCTACTTTACAATTATATCACGCCAGTAACTTTCCCAATAATCATGCTGATTGTATTGCTCTTTTTTTGCCACAAAAGCGGGGCAAAACAAGGTGATTATGCAGATTCAGAGCCTTGCAAATTGGCGCCTTGTAAGGGTAAACAAGCATCGAAAAGAGTTTCGCCAGACTTATATAAAAATAGTAAGTATATATTGGAAACTCCGCATTATTATGGTATCATATTAGTAGTCTAATTATAATCCAAACGCAGAATAGTGGGGGAGTCGAATGCGGAAAATCGGAGCGTTAATTCTGGCGGTATCCTTCCTGTTCCTCGCCGCCTGTGAACAGGAGCCGTCTCCAACGACGCCGCAAGTGGTCACACCGTCTGCACCTGTGCCAACCGAATCGACAGAGGAAGTAACCCCGGCGCCGGAAAGCCCTACTCCCGTTATCCCGGACGGAGAGGAAAAAAGAATAGAAGTACTCCTGCCAGAAACACCCTTGCCCGAGACGGCGTATACGCCTCCCGAGCAGCCTGTGCGCTTCTATGAAGATGTTACGAAAACCCTTATCCCAAGCGGCGAATACGGACATATATGGCCGTATTTGGGAGGGTACTATAGAGTTTTCGATTGGGCAAACGGAGAGATTTACGGAATTTGCGACGAAGAGGGCCGTATAATCTGCGATCCCGTTTTTCACCAGGTTGATGTGCTCGAAAAGGACGGAGTAAAGCTGTACGCCTTTTACAAATACAGCAGGGGAGAAAAGGGAAGGGAAAGCAAGATTACGCTCGCAAGGCCCGACGGCACCTGGGCGGAAGTGTACGATAAAATAATAAACACAAGCGGCGGCACCGAGTTTACTCATCTTCAGATGAAGGGGGAGTACGGAAATTACCCAATGTCCATAAGTTGGAGGCCTTCCATCACTCTTGATTACATAAGCGTGTGCAAGGACGGTAAATGGGGCGCGATAGACTATTACGGCAATGAGATTATCCCCTGTGTTTACAACGCTCCGCTCCGCTTCAGCGAGGGGCTTGCCTCCGTCATTTCCGACGACAACACGCAGATTACCTATATCGACAGCTCAGAAAACACCGTCGTAGGACCTTTTGATGCGCCGCCGGAGACGGATAAGGGATTTATTATTGACTCCTCGCAGTCTTTTTACAGAAACGATAACCTCGTGTTTTACCAGGGATATGCGAAGTTTTATAAGGACGGTAGATTCGGTATCGTCGATAAAAGCGGCAATATCGTTATCGAAGCCAAGTACGACTATATCTCCGCTTACTGCGACGGCCTGGCCGTATTTGCAAAGGACGGCCTGACGGGAGTTATTGACCTTAACGAAAATGTGCTGCTCGAACCATCGGAAAAACATATAACTTACGATGGGGAAGGAGTAGTTATAGTACACGACGGGCAAAACAGCAGATCCATAAACCTTTTTACCGGGGAACAAAAGCCCTGGTCGTATAATATGTATAATAAGATATTTTTCAATAGTAACGGCGGTATTACGCTGAAGCTCAAAACCGGCGATGTTCAGTTTGATTCGCGACACTTTGCGTATGAATTAAGCAACGGGTATTTCTGCCTCACTACCGACGGGATAATCCCGACATGGAGAATACTAAATGATTCCGGTGAAACGGTGGCCGGCCCCTTTGACGGCTTTGTCGATTACGACGGAGCGTACGGAATTCTCTATGTCCGTCAGAGAAATGAGCCCTACAACAATTGGACGTATGAGTTATGGATGGAGGTCTACGACGAGAACGGCAATCGCCTGCTGCCCGGAAGATATCTTTCTGTTAAGCCCTTCGAAGGACGCTATTTGGTGCGTACAGGTACCCAAGCGGGACTTGTGACAGAAAACGGCGATTGGGTTATAAAAGTGCCGCTTTACGATTACATGGGCGACTAAATTAATAGGGAAGAAGGTAACGAGTATGAAGCGTATAGTATTGATTCTTTTTGCCTGTGCGGTCATTGTTACGGCTTTTTCCGCCTGCAATTCCGGAAACCCCGCGCCGACAGCGGCGCCAAGCGTGTCGCCGACCTCAGAACCAGTTCCGACCGCTTCCCCGACCGTGACGCCTTCAGTATCTCCGACACCGACTGCAGCGCCTGCTCCGACTCCGGAAGTCTTTAAGTTTACCAAAGAGAACATGCCGCGCATCGACGGCTCGACCGCAAACATACCGCTTATCTCGGCCGTGCGCTCGGTTCTTTTAGGCGAGCCGCGAGAGGATGATATCTCCGTTTCGGGTACCGACAACGCCTATGTAAATCTTATTAACGGAAAGGCGGACATACTGCTGGTCTACGCTCCCGCCCAGTCCTCGCTCGAATATGCAAAGCAAATGAATGTTGAGCTAGAGATGGCGCCGATAGGGAGGGACGCACTGGTTTTTCTAATCAACAAGAAAAACCCGGTTAACAGCCTTACCCATCAGCAGCTCGTCGACATATACTCCGGAAAAACGACAAATTGGAAGGAAGTCGGCGGAAACGACGCCGAGATAATCGCCTATCAGAGGCAGCTTGTCTCGGGCAGTCAGACAATGATGAACAAGCTTGTAATGAAGGGGACACCGATGGCCGAGGCTCCGGCTATACAAATCATCGGTACGATGGGAGGGCTCGTGGATGCCGTCGCGGTCTACGACGGGGCTGAGAACGCGATAGGGTATAATGTTTACTACTATGTAAGCCGCATGAAGCTGGATGAAAATATAAAGCTTTTAGCGGTCGAAGGAGTAGAGCCGAGCAACGAGACCATCTCCTCCGGGGAATACCCCTTTGTAAATGACTTCTACGCGGTTATTCGCGCCGACGCGCCCGCTGGCAGCCCGGAGCGCATCCTCTTTGAGTGGATGCAGTCGGAAGCAGGGCAGCAGCTCGTAGCCCACGAGGGCTATGTCGCGATCAGGTGAAGTAACACTAACAGGCTGTCAGAGAGTAATAACAAACGGCCCATCCTTTCGGATGAGCCGTTTATGTTTACTGGTTTACTTTTTAAGATTATTCTCGAGCACTTTGAGCTCCTCAGCGAGTTCCTTGGGGAGCCTGTCGCCGAATTTCGCGTAAAATTCCTTTATGCCCTTGACCTCATCGAGCCAGAGCTCTCTATCGACTTTGAGGAGTTCGGCAAGCGTCTCCTTAGTGACTCCGGACTCCTCGAGGTTTATATCGTCGAGCTTCGGGATATATCCGATTGGAGTTTCTTCGGCGTCGATTTCGTTGAAGCAGCGTGCGAGAATCCACTCGAGCACGCGCATATTCTCGCCGAAACCCGGCCACAGGTACTGGCCCTTATCGTTGGTTCTGAACCAGTTGACGTTGAAAATCTTAGGCGGGTTGGGTATTTTCCTGCCCATATCGAGCCAGTGCTGCCAGTAATCGCCCATATTGTAGCCGCAGAAGGGGAGCATGGCCATAGGATCGCGGCGCACAACGCCGACGGCACCCGTCGCGGCGGCCGTGGTCTCGGAGGCCATGACGGAGCCTACAAAGACGCCGTGCTGCCAGTTGCGGCTCTGATAGACCAGAGGAGCGGTCTTTGCGCGCCTTCCGCCGAACACGATGGCGGAGATGGGAACGCCCTTCGGGTTGTCAAACTCGGGCGAGAGGCAGGGGCAGTTCTTCGCTGGAGCCGTAAAGCGCGAGTTCGGGTGAGCGCCCTTTTCGCCGGAATCAGGATCCCAGGGCTCGCCCTTCCAGTTGATGGCGCCCCTCGGAGGATTCTTGTCAAGCCCTTCCCACCAAACGGTGTTGTCGGCTGTCTGAACGACGTTTGTAAAGATTGTGTTCTTCTTGGTGGTTTCAAGGGCATTCGGGTTGGACTTCATGCTCGTACCGGGGGCGACGCCGAAGAAGCCGTTTTCGGGATTGACCGCCCAGAGACGTCCGTCCTCGCCTATGCGCAGCCATGCGATATCGTCGCCCACGCACCAGGCCTTGTAGCCCTTCTTGCGGTAAATCTCGGGCGGGATAATCATCGCAAGATTTGTCTTGCCGCAGGCGGAAGGGAAGGCGGCGCATATATAGCGTACTTCGCCCTTCGGGTTTTCTATGCCAAGGATGAGCATGTGCTCCGCGAGCCAGCCTTCATTCCGGCCAAGATATGAGGCAATTCTCAGCGAGAAGCACTTTTTGCCGAGCAGAACGTTTCCGCCGTAGCCGGAGTTTACGGACATTATGGTGTTTTCCTCGGGGAAGTGAACGATGTAGCGGTTCTCAGCGTCGAGGTCGGCCTTGGAATGCAGACCTTTCACGAAATCCGGGCTGTCGCCGAGCGCCTCGTAAACATTCTTCCCGACTCTGGTCATAATCGCCATGCTTACGACGACGTAAATTGAATCGGTAAGCTCAATACCGTATCTGGCGAAGGGAGAGCCTACAATGCCCATCGAATAGGGGATGACGTACATAGTGCGGCCCTTCATCGAGCCCTTAAAGAGCTTATTGAGCTTTGCCAGCATCTCATCGGGGTCCATCCAGTTGTTCGTAGGACCGGCGTCTTCCTTACGACGGCAGCAAATAAAGGTTCTGTCCTCGACGCGAGCGACGTCGTTAATGGCTGAGCGGTGCAGATAACAGCCGGGCAGCTTCTCCTGGTTGAGCTTGATGAGCTCGCCGGTGCTCACAGCCTGGCGTCTTAGCTCTTCAAGCTGCTCTTCGGAACCGTCTATCCACACGATATCGTCCGGTTGGGTAAGTTCGGCCATTTCCTTTACCCAATCGAGAATATACTTATTCGTGGTAAGCGCCATCTTGTTTCCTCCTAATAATCAGGTTTATGCACTGCAAAGTTATTAGACTAAGTTTTTAACAAAGCATATCATACATCATTAAATCTAACTAAATCAAGGCATAAAAATGTGATTATTGCCTAATAATCATCCCTCAATAATGCGTCAATTTTATTAGAAATACGGGCAAATCCGGCCAAATCGATAGCCTCACCGCGTATATTCGAGGGAAAACCGCAGCTTTCAAGTATATTTTGAATTTCCAATTTGGAAAATCGGTCTCCAAAAACTGCAAAAATACCGTTAACGAGCGTTTTTCTGCGCTGTTCAAAAGAGGCTTTTACAATTTTGAAAAATAAACTTTCATTTGATATTTCAGCAGGGGGGAGTTCCCTTTTTTTGAGCAGCAAGACAGAAGACCAGACCTTGGGTTGGGGGATAAATGAGCTAGGCGGGACGTCAAAAAGAATCTCCGGCTCCGTGTAATAATTTACATAAATTGTAAACGAGCCGTAGTCGGGGGTGGAAGGCTTTGCGCAGATTCTGTTTGCGACTTCCCGCTGAATCATTAGAGTAATTGCTTCGAAACACCTGCATTCGATTAATTTTGATATAAGCGGGGAAGTGATATTGTACGGAATATTTGCGCAAACCACAGGTCGCAATCCCTGAAACTTTTCATCAATAAGCTCGCGATAATCTATTTTTAGAGCATCCTTGTTTATAATTTCGACATTCGGATAATCGCGCAAAGTCTCGCTTAATACGGGAAGCAGCTTTTTGTCAAGCTCTACTGCAACAACCTTGTTCGCGCGGGCGGCAAGCTCAACAGTCAAAGCTCCGATACCCGGACCGACTTCCAAAACTCCGAAGCTATCTTCAATCTCCGACATTTCGGCAATCCGCTTAGGGATACCCGGGTCGATTAAAAAATTCTGGCCAAAGGATTTTGAAAAATAAAATCCATGGCGAGATAAAAGAGCCCTGATTTCATTTACGTTACATAAATTCATATAAACCCGCCTTAAAGGAAAGGGTAAGAAACAGAGGAATAATTAAACAAAATAAAAATTTTGTTTAATATGGAGTAGGTTTTCAGCTTAGATTAATGCTTATTTTACTACATTTTTCCTAGTATTTCAAAATCAATAATAAACAAATATTCTAACAACAAACACGTTAAACCGTACAATTTAACAATAATAATTTTTCAATTTCAGTGCGATGAAAAATTCCGTCAGTTTAAGATTTATTTATTAAATTTAATCCTGTTTACTTGCGATTAATTAATTTCTTTTCAAGCTGCTTTTAGAATTTGCTCCTTGTGTTTGACATAAAAAAACAAAATCCGATAAAATTACTGATAATACTTTCAAACGCTATTTTTCTGTGCTATAATTCCTTGGTAAGAACCGCAAGGAGCCTGCTATTATGAATAACAACGAAAAGAAAAAGAATACGAACAACAAGGATAATAAATTCACAAAGACACTGATACTGATTTCCGTTATTATAATTCTGCTTCCTGTTGTTATACATCTTATTATGTTCGCCCTGGGAAAAGATGGCACATTCTTCCAGGCATATGCCTCATATTACGGTGGCGCGATTGGCGGCCTTGCGACGCTGGTCGCCATCTACCTTACGGTAGTAAAGACCAAGGAAGAAGACCACAAGCCGCTGATTTTCTTTACGAATAAGCATATCTATTATTACAAGAACCGAAACGGCATATATCATTACTTCTCCAACACGTATTGCAATGAGGACAATGTAATAAGAGAAGTCGCCGAACCGCTTAATTTTGAATTCGTCAACATCGGCCATCCAGCGGTCGATTTCAAATTGTCCATAATCAAGCTCCAAGAGTTCATGGACGTTGTCAAGCTGCTTAACGTTGGCGAAGAACTGTACGAAAAGATTGACAAGTCATATTATAAAAATGATTACCAGTATTTCAGCATCGGTTTGGTCAACAAGGGCGACAAAATCCAGGTTGACTCAAATATCTTTGAAAACCTGCTGCTCAAGCTATTAAGCTGCTATTATTACAACGTCCATAATAAGAACTTCCACAACAACGAGCCCTTCCAGGACGGCTGGTTCAAGCTTTTCTCCATTGAAGCTAATTACAGCGACATCGACGGAAAAAACTACTCCGACGTGTTTTCAGTCTACGTGCATGCAAACAACTCTCATCAGCCGGTATCGGGGCTCAGGCAGTTTGACATATGGGAGCTTAATATAGATTTCAAAAAAGCCAAAACTCTAATGTTGGATTAAGCTCTCATACTCGTCACTTCCCTTCCCTCCTTCCCTTCTTAATTAGCATACTAAACCCGGGCTTTCAGTTAGTCTCGAAAGCCCGGGTCTAATTTTATAAGTCAAGGAGTCCTTTTAGCTCCTGAATACTATATGTTGGGGCAAAGCAGCTCTTGTTGCGGCACAGGTAGTATATGCTCCCCTGTTCCGGTATTGGATATTCAGTCGCGAAGGGCGCAATTTCCGAGACGGCCTTCGCATTTTCGCTTGTTTTTACGAGGACCGTCAGATTCAAAACGGGCTCTTTGCGCAAAAACTCCGTCAGTTCCGGCGGCGCCTCCTTGCCCGAGCTGACGCAGATAAGTTCCAAGCTCGGATAGAGCGAGCTTATAAGCGCAAGCATTGAAAAAGCGTATCCCGAGGGGTAAGCTTCGGCAGCGCCGGTAATAAAACGCAGCTGCCTTTCCGCAGCGTCATTTAGCGCCTTATCTCCCGTAAGCAGCGCCAAACGATTCAATACAAGGGCGGCTACGGAATTTCCCGAGGGCATCGCGCCGTCGTAGACCTCCTTCGGCCTGCTTATGAGCTGCTCGCTGTCCGAGGCGTAGATATAATAGCCTCCATTTTCACTGTCTTCAAACAGCCTAATCATCTCGCGGGCAATCTCCAGCGCTTTTTTCAGATAAGACAGGTCGAAGGTCGCATCATAGAGCTCAATCAGACTGAGAGCATAAAATGCATAATCGTCGAGCTGACCTAGGTTCGCCGCCTCCCCGTCGCGCCAGCGGACGAGAAGTCTGCCGCTCTTGTCGGTCAGAAATTCGGATATAAACTTCTCCGCTCTAATGGCGGTCTCCAGATAGGCCTTGCTGCCCAGGAGAAGGGCGGCTCTTGCGAAAGCCGATATCATAAGAGCGTTCCAGGACGTCAGTATTTTATCGTCCATATGGAGGCTTGTCCGCTTAAGCCTGTATTCGTAGAGCCTTTCGCAGAGCGCCGATATTTCGCTGTCCTCGCGCTCGAAGGAACTGTTGTTAATAAGATTGGGAATGCTCTTCCCCTCAAAGTTCCCCTCGCTGGTGATGCCAAACCACTCGCAGAATCTCTTTCCTTCCGCCTTTCCCAATACCTTTTTAATCTCCTCGGGCGTGAACACGTAGTACTTCCCCTCAACACCCTCGCTGTCGGCATCCTGACCGCCGTAAAATCCGCCGAGCGGGTCTGTAAGCTCCCTGAGGACATACCCGAGAGTTTTCTCTGCCACACTTCTGTAAAGTTCCCGTTTCGTGAGGCTGTATGCCTCGAGATAGGCGTATGCCAAAAGTGCGTTGTCGTAAAGCATCTTCTCAAAATGCGGGACCAGCCACTTATCGTCCGTCGAATACCTCGAAAAACCCCCGCCTATGTGGTCGAATATGCCTCCTCTGTACATATGTTCGAGGGTCTTTTCGGCCATTTTCAGGGACTCGCTGTCCTTCTCAAGATGCGAATATCTCAGCAGAAAGATAAGATTGTGCGGAGTCGGAAACTTCGGTGCGCCGCCAAAGCCTCCCCATTTAGAATCGAAGCTGCGCTTATAGTTTTCGAAGGCCCTTTTGAGAAGCTCCTTGCTCGGCTCCCCTTCGGTTTTTCTGTTCGCAAGCTTTGATAGATAATCTGATATCTCATCGCCGGCCTCCGTCAGCCTCTTGCGGTTCGTCTTCCACTGCCTTGCGACCTCCTCAAGCAGCTCGATTAGTCCAATCCTGCCGTATCGGGAGGTCTTTGGCAAATAGGTGTCGGCGAAAAAAGGCTTCTTTTCGGGCGTCATTATGATTGTAAGCGGCCAGCCACCGGAGCCGGTCATAATCTGGCAGACCGACATGTACACAGAGTCGATATCGGGCCGCTCTTCCCTGTCAAGCTTTATGGATATAAAGTCGCGGTTCAGTATCTCCGCAACCTTCTCGTCCTCGAAAGACTCGTGGGCCATCACATGGCACCAGTGGCAGGTCGAATAGCCAATCGAGAGAAAAACGGGCTTATCCTCGGCTCTTGCCTTTTCAAAGGCTTCTTCCGACCAGGGAAACCAGTCTACCGGGTTATATGCGTGTTGCAGCAGATAAGGGGATTTTTCATTAATAAGTCTGTTGGGCTTGCTGCCTACAGGCATCGCGGACCGCCTCCTTATTAAAAATAAACCTGCATTATTTATAACCGAAATTACGTTTCTTAATAGCTCATTGTAACGGCGAATCCTAGAACGCTGCGGCCGTCCGGGTCCTAAAATATGCCTCCAGACATAATATGGAGCGGAGGTGTAACGATTGGACTTTCAATTAAGCCAAATCAGCCCGTTTGAACTTATAAGAGGCCTCGTAATCGACAGGCCCGAGGCGGTTGCGAACATAAGCGGCTCGACGGCATACCCAAGCATCAGAGGCAGGGTTTATTTTTATCAGACGCCGCTCGGCGTTATCGTCGTAGCCTTGGTGAGCGGCCTTCCTGCAGGGCGCGGGCGCTGCGACGACAGGATATTTGCAATGCACATACATAGCGGCGGAAGCTGCACGGGGACTCCGGACGACCCGTTTGCATTTGCGGAAGGACACTATAATCCGGGCAGCTGTCCCCATCCGTATCACGCTGGCGACCTGCCCCCTCTCTTCGGCAACAGAGGCCTTGCCTGGAGCGCCTTTCTCACAAACCGCTTCCGTGTAAGCGATGTAATCGGCAAAACCGTAATTATCCACGGCTCGCCTGACGATTTTACGTCCCAGCCTGCCGGCAACTCCGGCGAAAAAATAGCCTGCGGGGTTATCGTCAGACTCATGTAAAGCTCCTTATAGCCGATAAAATCATGCTATCTTCGGAAAAGGGAATAAGCGCGGTATAAATAAAAAGGATGAACCGTTTTAAACGGCCATCCTTTTTGTCTGTTAGAAGAAATTTGCTGTCTGTCCGTGCTTTGCTGAGATATCGACCCTGACATCGGGGAAAGCTTCGCCAAGCCAGGCTTTAAGCGTAGGGCAAACCACGTTTTCGGTGCAGAAGTGGTCGGCGTCAATGAGGTTGAGCCCCTCCTCCTTTGCAGCAAGGAAGACGTCGTAGCGAATATCTGCTGTGATGAAGGTGTCGCAACCCTTTTCTATCACGCGCTTCATTTCGCCCCCGCCCGAGCCGCCCAGGACCGCAACCCGCTTTACCGGCCTTCCGGCGTCATGGTAGCGCAATCCCCTGGTTTTCAGCCTGGTTTTAACAAGCTCCAAAAAGGACTGCAGGGAAAGCGGCTCGGGAAGCTCCCCGTACCTGCCTATGCCGTAGGGCTCGCCGTCCGGCCCCTTACCGTCCTCTGATAGCAGTTTTACGTTATTAAGTCCCAGTAGACCCGCCATGGTATCGTTCACACCGCCGCGGGCGGCGTCGAGATTAGTGTGAAAGCAAATAGCCGAGATACCGTTTCTGATAAGGTTTATAATTTTTCTGCCCGTTCTGTCAGTGTCCGTTATGCTCTTAAGCTCAAAGAACAAAGGATGGTGTGAAACGATAAGCTCCGCCCCGATTTGAGAAGCTTCGTTTATCACCTCGTCGGTTATGTCCAGGGCTACCAGTATTTTCTTTACCTCGCGCCCCGCAGAGCCCACAAGCAGCCCTACATTATCAAAATCCATTTTCGTGCTTACCGGCGCTTTGCCGTCAAGAAAGTTTAGTACTTCACTCACTGTTGGCACGCTCTATCTCTCCTCTCATATCATTCAAGCCTTCAAGAACCAGCTCAAGATGTTTAAGGCGGTCGTTGTTTGCGGGCGCTTTGGACGATTTTATGCCATCGACTGCATATGTCATCCTGCGAATGAGCCTGTCCAGGTACTCCTTAAGCAAGGGGTCTTTTTTCTCGACAAGAACTCTCGGCACATACAGCTCGCAGGCGCGAGGCTCGGACTTGCCCAGCTCTACAAGCAGCACCAGATATATTTCACCGTCATCCTCGGCAAGCCTTGCATCCGACACGCGCATGCCGTTTAAAGCCAGCCAGCGGATAAGTTCCTCGGTCTTGCTCATCGGCTGGAGAATAAGCGTGTGATTCCCCTCGCTTACCCAGCCTGCCGCGGCAAGTATCTCTGCTATCGTCTCGCCGCCCATGCCCGCTATTATAATCGCGTCAACGCTATGAGGCTCAAGGTGCGATAACCCGTCCGCGAGCACAAGCTCAAGCCCCGTGCTAATCCCGTATTCCTCGGCGGTCCTGCGGGCGCGCTCAAGCGGCCCTTTTTTTACGTCGGAGGCTATAACCTGCCTGACCTTTCCCGAGCGCAACAAGTATACTGGAACATAACAGTGGTCGGTGCCGACGTCCGCGACCCGCTCGAAGTTAAGCGCCAGTTCCGCAATTGCGGCAAGCCGATTATTCAGCCTAATATCTTTTATAACGCCACCCCCATAAACACCCGAATAAAGAGAAAAGCCGGAATAACCGGCTTTCTGTCTTATTTTTGCCCTTTCTTATTCAGCGTTCAGTTTCTTGAGGAATTCGTCAACGTCAACGCCGTGGGCAGCGCAGGCTTCTTCGACGGTCTCGCCGCTTGCCATTACGCAGCCGAGGCAGTGCATACCGAGCTCAAAAAACAGAGGGGCTTTTTCCGGGGCAATGGTAAGAACATCAGCTATAAGAGTATCCTTGGTTATATTTGCCACTGTTATACCTCCTAAAATCCATTGCTTTATTATTATATCCTTATAAAAATAATATTTCAACCCATAAATTTCAACGCAAATCTATATTTATTTAATTAAAGCTAAGGGGTGTCAAGCGACACCCCTTAAGCTTTTACTACTGACCCTCTTTAATTTTTGCAAAGCATTCGCTGCAATAAACAGGCCTGTCGGACTTGGGCTCAAAGGGAACCCTTGCCTCGCCGCCGCATCTGGCGCATGTAGCAGTGAAATACTCTCTCGGACCTTTCGCTGCGTTCTTTCTAGCATCGCGGCAGGCCTTGCAGCGCTGCGGCTCGTTCTGGAAGCCTCTTTCTGCATAGAACTCTTGCTCTCCGGCGGAGAAAACGAATTCCATGCCACATTCCTTGCACACCAGTGTCTTGTCTTGGTACATCTTGCATCCTCACTTTTGACAGAAATCTTGCCCTAAGGGCGGTTATATGCGTTCAGCCGAAACTGATATCGCCATGGTTAATCTGTGCCAGTTTTCTCCTGACACGCTGGACCGCATTATCCACCGATTTTAGAGGTTTATTTAATTTATCCGATATCTCACGGTACGAAAGACCCTGTAAATACAACCCCAAAACCTCGGCTTCCAATCCGGATAAATGAACAGCAAAATCTGATAATATCTCGCTCGAACGCTCTTTGTCGATTAACAGGTCCTCAGGTTCGCGCCGAAAAACCACTTGGGGCTTTGAGTCCGTTTTTGTGCGATTTCCGTCAAAAGCGGGGGATTCCAAAGACAGGTAGTTATTTAAGGGTGCATGTTTTGAGCCTGCGGCTGATTTGATAGCGCTGTATAATCTGCGTCGAATACAGAGTTCCGCATATGTTCTAAAGGAAGCGCCGCCGTCCGGGCTGTACTCTCTAAGTGCCGACAGGAGACCGAGCATCCCTTCCTGAATGAGGTCCTCGCTGTCGCCGCCCGCAAGAAAATATGGACGCGCACAAGCTCTTACCAGCCTGCTGTATCTTTTTACAAGCTGTTCCTCCGCTTCCCTATTGCCGGATAGAGCCAAACGATGTAGCGTTTCGTCACTTAAGTCGCTTAAATTTAGCTGTTCCATACTTAAGTTTTTCTCACTATTCTTGCAGTTAGTATAATAAACCGCATTGGAAAAGTCAAGTATTTATTCAAAATTATTTAATAATTTGAGTCATTTATTAAACTTTTTATTGCATTTGATAAATTTTGAGCCGTCTGCTCAGCGAGAGCCATGTCGGCCGCCTCGACCATAACTCTTATAAGAGCCTCCGTTCCGGATGGCCGGACCAGGACCCTGCCGCTGTCACCCAGGGCTTTTTGAGCATCCTCTATATCCTTTTTCAGCTTATCGGACTTCATTATCATTGCTTTTTTCTCGTTTCCGCCCTCAATGGGAACATTGATAAGAACCTGGGGGAACTGCGGTATCTCCGCGAACAGCTCGGAAACCTTCTTCCCCGACGAGGAAACGATGCTGAGCAATTTCACAGCCGCAAGCTGGCCGTCGCCTGTTGTGGTGTCGTCAAGGAAAATCAGGTGGCCGGACTGCTCGCCGCCGAGGTTGTAGCCTCCCTTGAGCATCATTTCGAGAACATTTTTGTCTCCGACAGGCGCGCAGAGAACTTTCAAGCCGTTGTCTCGGGCAAACTTGTGCAGTCCAAGGTTCGACATCACCGTTGCGACTATCGTGTCGCCCTTCAGCTTCCCCGCAGCCTTCATCCTGCAGCCGCAGACAGCCATTATTCGGTCTCCGTCGATCACATTGCCCTTTTCATCCACAAGCAGGCAGCGGTCGGCGTCCCCGTCGAAGGCCAATCCCAGATCGTATCCGCCGTCCACAACCGTCTTTGACAATAGGTCCAGATGCGTCGAGCCGCAGCCCTCGTTGATGTTTGTTCCGTTCGGGCAGTCCTTGATAATGTCGCACTCTATCGGAAAATGCGAGAAGAGCCGCCTTGCAGTACGGCTAGCAGCGCCGTTTGCGCAGTCAACCGCTATCCTGAGGGACTTTATCTCGGCCTCAGCGCGGCCCGCCAGGTGCTCTATGTAGGCGTCCAGCCATCTGCCGCCGTCCTCGATTACCCTGCCTATCTCCCCGGCGCTTTTCAGCGGCAGCGGCTCACCGGAGAGCACATAGTCCTCAATCTCTTCCTCAAGCTCGTCGGAGAGCTTATATCCTTCGGAGTTGAATATCTTGATTCCGTTGTACTCAAATGGATTGTGCGAGGCGGAAATCACTATACCCGCATCCGCTCCCGAGGCGACAGTTATGTAAGCGACTGCCGGGGTCGGTATTACCCCCAAAGGCATTACCGAAGCGCCCGCCGAACACAGGCCCGCAATCAGCGCCGCCTCAAGCATATCCGAGGATATGCGGGTATCCTTTCCAATGGTGACCAACGTATTTTTTCCTTTTCCTCTGGACAGGACTATAGCCGCCGCCTGCCCCACGCGAAAAGCAAGCTTAGCGTCCAAATCCTTGTTCGCTATTCCTCTGATTCCGTCGGTACCAAATAATTTTGCCATTAGATTACTTTCCTTTCCTTCAAGCAAGGCATAATTGGGGTATTGCTGCATCATTCAGAGCGGGCGCAAAAAGGCAGGAATTCAATTTAATCCTAACCGTTAAACGCCTTCCAGCCTCTGCTGCCCCATAAACGCTATCCCGAGGTGCTCGTAAGCCAGCCTTGTGACGCAGCGGCCCCTCGGTGTCCTCGTGATAAAGCCCTTCTGGAGGAGATATGGCTCGTAAACGTCCTCAAGCGTAATCGCTTCCTCGTTGATTGTGGCGGCCAGCGTCTCAAGCCCCACCGGGCCGCCGCCGTAGTTCTCGATTATACTCCTGAGCATCCTCCTGTCCACCGAGTCGAGGCCCAGTCGGTCGATTTCCAGCCTTGTCAGCGCGTCGTCCGCGACTTCCTTAGTTATAACTCCGCCTGCCAGTACCTGCGCAAAATCGCGCACCCTGCGAAGCAGGCGGTTGGCGATTCTGGGAGTTCCGCGGCTTCTCGCCGCTATCTCCTGAGCGCCGGGATACTCGATTGGAATGCCGAGTATGCCCGCGCTACGGATAACAATTTTTGTTAGCTCCTCAACCGAATAAAGCTCAAGCCGCTCAACAACGCCGAAACGGTCGCGCAGGGGCGCGCTGAGCTGACCTGAGCGTGTTGTCGCACCTATCAGGGTGAATTTCTTAAGCTCAAGGCGGATTGAACTTGCGGCCGGACCCTTGCCCATTATAATGTCAAGGGCATAGTCCTCCATCGCTGGATAGAGTATCTCCTCTACGGCTCTGTTCAAACGATGAATCTCATCTATAAACAATATATCGTTTTCCTCAAGATTTGTGAGCAAAGCGGCGAGATCTCCCGGTTTTTCTATCGCAGGCCCCGAGGTTATGCGTATATTGACACCCATTTCATTCGCGATAATCGTGGCGAGCGTCGTCTTTCCGAGCCCCGGAGGCCCGTGGAGCAGAACGTGGTCAAGCGGCTCGCCGCGCATCTTGGCGGCTTCTATGTATATAGACAGGTTGGTCTTGGCTTTCTCCTGACCTATGTACTCCGCCATGGTTTTCGGGCGCAGAGAACTCTCGCCCTCATCCTCAGACAACAGAGAGGCCGTAATCAATGGCTCTTTGGAACCGCCCGAGTAGTCAATGGCCAAGGTTCTCCCCTCCCTATTTCAGCATTCTCTTAAGCGCTTGCCTTACGATTTCCTCAAGCGTATTGTTCTCTACATCGATACCGGACAAGGCCATCGAAATCTCGGCCTGATTATAGCCCAAAACGGCAAGGGCCGAGGCGGCGTCGGCAGCTTTGGAGCGCGCGGGCGCGCCGATTGGAACCGCCATTCCCCCGACCTCAAGCTGGGGCGCGTTCTTGGCGAGCTTGTCCTTGAGCTCGAGAATGATACGCTGGGCAAGCTTTTTCCCTATGCCCGGCACCGCCGTCAATGCTTTTTCATTGCTTGTTATCACCGCGGAGGCCAAACCCTCGGGAGTGTTTGAAGAGAGAATCGACAGGGCCACCTTCGGGCCCACGCCGGACACACCGATTAGCATTTCAAAGCAGCGGCGCTCGCTTTCCGAATAAAAGCCGTAAATATCGAAAGCGTCTTCGCGTACGTGACAGTATGTATAAAGCTTTGCTTTCTCATTTAACTTGAGGTTCGACAGCGTATGGAGCGTGGTATAACAGGCATAGCCGACCCCTCCGCAGTCTATGACCGCTAGGTTTGCATCAATATGCGCGACTATACCATTCAGATAGTAGAACATGCAGTATTACCTCCGTTGTCGTTTAAGAGGGAGGAAGCGCAGCGCGCGTGGCAGAGTGCGACCGCCAGGGCGTCCGCCGCGTCGTCCGGCTTCGGTACGGCGTCGAGCTTAAGCAGCCTGCGGACCATCTCCATTACCTGCTTTTTCTGCGCCTGGCCGTAGCCAGCTATCGCCTGCTTAACCTGAAGCGGCGTATATTCAAACATCGGCACGGCGCTCTGCACTCCCGCGAGGAGGAGCACTCCCCGGCCGTGTGCGACGGAAATACCGGTCTTGTGATTTGTGTTGAAGAACAGCTCCTCAATCGCAATCGCATCAGGTTTGAAGGATTTTATTAGCGTGAGAGCGTCATTGTATATATCGTTTAAGCGCATCGAAAGCGGTATCGACGAGGGTGTTGTTATTACGCCGTACTGGATTGCACGCTGGACATTTCCCTCTGAGCTTATAACTCCGAAGCCTACGGTCGCAATGCCAGGGTCAAATCCCAATATAATCATCGCGACACCGCCCTTCAAAATACAAGCATCTTACATTCATGTTAGCTAAATTAAAAGAATTGTATCAAAATATGGTATATTATGTCAATTTTAATGCAAAAAGCCAAACCAGTTTAGACCTGCAACACAGGCATTATAGCATATAAGCTCGCTTATTTCCACAAAAAAAGAACAGAAAGTTTCCCTCCTGTTCTTCGATAAAGCTTCTATTCGTTTTTCAGGCTCTCGGATGCGCCCTGTTGTAGACGTCCTTGAGCTTGTTTTTAACCAGCTGCACATATACCTGCGTCGAGGAAATATCCGCATGGCCCAGCATCTCCTGTATCGAGCGCAGGTCCGCGCCGTTTTCAAGGAGGTGCGCCGCGAAGGAATGGCGCAGGGTGTGCGGGGTTATCTCCTTATCTATGCGCGCTTTCTCCTGGTAATGCTTGATTATTTTCCAGAAGCCCTGCCGCGTCATCTTTTCGCCGTTGACGTTCACAAACAAGGCCTTCTCGTTGGGGTCGGATATCATCTGGGGCCGGGCATACTGCAAATAATCCTTCAAGGCCTGGATTGCGACAGGATACATCGGGATATAGCGCTCCTTGCCCTTCCCTTCGCACCTGATTATGCCGGCGGCGAGATTGACGTCCTTCTCTTCAAGCTCAATAAGCTCGGAAACCCTCATGCCGGTGGCGTATAAGAGCTCAAGCATCGCCTTGTCGCGGTAGCCCTTGGCGTCCTTGCACTCGGGCTGCTCAAGCAGCCTTTCTACTTCCTGACCGGTCAGAATCTGGGGCAGTTTCTTAGGCTGCTTGTCCGGCACGATTCCCTCGGTTGGATTGCTTTTAATCTTCCCCTGCATATTCAGATAACCGTAGAAGCACTTGAGAGAAGCAAGGGCCCTGGACACCGTTGAGACCGACTTTCCGTTTTTCTTCATCCATGAAATATACTTGTCAATGTTTTCGCGGGTGACGGAGCTAAAGCCGGGCACCTCTTCGTAGGACAAAAACTTTTCAAACTGCGAGATGTCACGCATATAGGAAAGAAAAGTGTTTCGAGACGCCTGCTTCACATCCAGCAGATAACGTTCAAAATCTTTCAAGCATTCCGCATCGGTCATCAACAGTTCCCCCTATCCAAACTTCTCTATCCGGCCGCAAGCGAGACAAGAAGCGGGGCCAGATAGGAGTCGATAAACGCAGACAGTACAAGAGCTGCAGAACAGAGCAAGCAGCGTAAAAAATAAGCCCTTCCGTAAATCGCACGAAGCGTGCGGCGTTTAAGCAGCGCCCCTGTCAAAGCATACGACGCTGTAAATGCCTGTACGGAGAGGATTAATAGACATGGAAGAGATATAAGTGAGGTCAGTCCGAAAAGGGAAAGCGAGACCCAAAAGCCTTTGCCACCGAAAACCTTAATGATTGAGGCCGCCACGAAGGTCAAAACAAAGCCTTTCAATCCAAGCAAAGGCGGCAGGAGAATAAACCCAAATGCGGCAAAGCCAAAGAATATAGCTATTATCGGATAAAGAAAGGTGTCAAACAGGGATTTGCCAAAGCCCCCGCTTGTAAAAACACCGCCCTCGGGTGATAGAAAATAATTTCTCAGCAGCGCTCCGCTGAAATCTGAGATGTAGTTTGCTGAAATTGCGCCCGCAAGAGCACCGACAAGAAAGAAACCTGCGCAGAGGGCAAATCCAATTGCGTCCAATTTATCCCTGGACAGCAAGTTCCGAATTATTCTTATGTTCATCTATCTCACCCCGTACAGAATATGGACAAGGGGTGAGATTAATGCCTGAATTCCATAAAATACTTGCTTAATTAATATAGTACATCCTACCCGGATAATCAAGCGAAAAACGAATTTTTCATTATTTTTGTTAATTATGCCGATTGATTATGTTAACTGTATTATGTAAACCTTGTAACCGAGCAAAAACGCCGCAAGCGCTCAAGCGGCGTGTTATCGCAATATTTTGTTGGAGTTATATGCTCTAACACAATATGTCGTGAAAAAATGCAGAATTATGTCAACTTGGTAACTGATTACGTTTGGTATATACAGCTATTACTATCGGTAATTTGCACATATTCACCTTCTGCCCCTTGCCGGAGCCGCGCAGAGGAAGCTGCCAAGAATCCCGCCTACCAAAATTGCTATCAGGACGGCTGGGGTCAGGGCTCCTGACAGAGCGCCTTTTTCGGTGAAGGCGGCGATTATAAGTGTAAGCAGGAACATGGATATCCCGGAACCAAGCCCAATTATCAGCGTCCTTCCTCCCTGTCTTTTCGCAGCAGTAAAGGAGCCGATAAGGCCGCCAAGCCCGCTGGCAAGAACCGTGACTTCCCGCATGAATTTCTCAGGCACCTTGCCTGAAGCTGTTAGGATAGCCGCTATAAGAAGCAAAATCATCGCGCACATAAAGCCTGTCGCCCCGCCCACCAAGGCATTTACGATAATATTAGGCCCTCTCCTGTCATCGCTTTTCCGCATATAAAAAAGCCCTCCCTGTTTACAAGAATGGTTTGTACAACATTCTTATTCACAAGGAGGACAAATAATAACCGATTATTTCTTTGCTTTTGGGTCAAATCCGACTTTTGTGGATACGCCCCACTTCTGAATCTGAATACGAACGCGGTCTTCACCGGTTTCGAATGTGATGAGTTCCCCGTCGACATGGACTATCTTACCTACTATGCCGCCTATTGTGACTATCTCATCCCCGGGTGCAAGCTCGTTTCGCATCTGGGTTATCGCTTTTTTCCTTTTGTTTTCCGGTCGAATCATGAAGAAATAGAAGAAAACAAAAATCAGCACCATAAAAACTAGTGTACCGTATTGCTCCATAGAAGCTCCTCCTTTTTTGTGGTCAGACGTTTCGCGATTGCGAATATTCAAATTATATATGCTGCGGCTACAAAATACAAGTATTAATCTGCTCTCATGGAAAGTTTTTGGGAATATTCTGCCCGAAAAGCTCCAAAACTGCCGTTTTCTAACTCTTTCCTTATTCTTTCCATGAGCTTATTGTAAAAATAGAGATTGTGAATAACCGCGTGCCGCAGTGCGAGCATCTCCTCCGCCTTGAACAGGTGGCGTAGATATGCTCTTGAGTAGCGCCTGCACACAGGACAGTCGCAGTTTTTGTCTATCGGCTCCGAGTCGTCGAAAAACCTTTCGTTTCGGATATTGAGTACGCCTTCCCATGTGAACAGCCTTCCGTGGCGCCCGTTTCTTGCAGGCATTACGCAGTCAAAGAAGTCGACGCCCCTGTAAACACCTTCAATAATGTTGGACGGCGTGCCGACGCCCATCAGATAGCGGGGCTTGTCCTTCGGCATGTACTCCTCTACGCTCTCGATTGTGTCGTACATCTCCTCGGTGGTTTCGCCGACGGCGAGACCTCCGATTGCGTAGCCCGGGAGGTCGAGCTCGGCGATTTTCAGCATATGCTCGCGCCTTAAGTCCTTGAAGGTCGCGCCCTGATTTATACCGAAAAGCACCTGCCCCGGATTTGTGGCCCCCTCTTCCCTGTTGAGCCTTGCCAGCTCGTCCTTGCACCGTACAAGCCAGCGGTATGTGCGCTCGCAGGACTGCTTTACATACTCGTAAGGAGAAGGTATCTCCACACATTCGTCGAAGGCCATCGCTATGTCCGAGCCCAGATAGGACTGAATCCTCATGCTGTCCTCGGGGCGCATGAAGATATGTCTTCCGTCGACGTGGGAGTTGAACTTGACTCCCTCCTCGGTTATTTTGCGCAGTTTAACAAGGGAGTATATCTGAAAGCCGCCGCTGTCGGTGAGAATCGGGCCGCGCCAGTCCATAAACTTATGAAGCCCGCCGAGCCTCTTTATAAGCTCCTCCCCGGGCCTCACGTGCAGGTGGTAGGTGTTGGATAATAGCACCTGGCAACCGATGCGCTCCAAATCCTCGGAGGATAGCGCGCCCTTTATGGCGGCCTGGGTGCCGACGTTCATAAAAACAGGCGTCTCTATAACGCCGTGGGGCGTTTTGAAAGAGCCGCGCCTGGCTTTCCCTTCTGTTTTCTTTAGCTCAAACATGGATTCACCTTTTAGCTAGATTATAATCATCGCATCGCCGAAGCTGAAGAACCTGTAGCGCTCCCTTATCGCCTCTTCGTATGCGCGAAGAATGTTCCCGCGCCCTGCGAAGGCTGAGACAAGCATAATGAGCGTGCTCTCGGGCAAATGAAAATTGGTGATGAGCCCGTCGATGCACTTGAACCTGTACCCGGGATAAATAAAGATGCTCGTCCAGCCTGAAAAAGCTTTGACATAGCCGCTTTCATCTGAGCAGGTCTCAAGCGTCCTGCAGGAAGTCGTCCCGCAGGCGATTATCCTGCCTCCGGCGCGCCTTGCTTCGTTTATTTTTTCCGCCGTTTCCTCGCTGACTATGCAGTACTCGGCGTGCATCTGGTGTTCCTCTATATTCTCGACCTTTACCGGCCTGAAGGTGCCGAGTCCGACATGGAGAGTCAGATAAGCTATGGTAACCCCCATGTCCTCAATCTTCTTCAGCAGCTCTTTTGTGAAGTGCAGGCCGGCGGTAGGCGCCGCCGCAGAGCCGACTTCTTTTGAGTAAACCGTCTGATAGCGTTCGGAGTCCTCCAGCTCCTCTTTGATATAGGGCGGCAGGGGCATCTTGCCTAGCCGCTCCAGTATTTCCAGGAAAATGCCGTCGTACTCAAATTCGATGATTCTGTTGCCGCCCTCGCAGACTTCCCTGACAACGGCCGTGAGCTCCCCGTCGCCGAAAATCAGCCTTGTACCGGGTTCAGCCTTTCTCCCCGGGCGCGTGAGACACTCCCACCTCTTATTGCCCTTGTTAACCAGAAGCAGCACCTCGACGGCGCCGCCTGTCTCACGTTTGCCGTAGAGCCTTGCCGGGAGCACTCTGGAATCGTTGAGGACAAGGCAGTCTCCCGGTCTTAGGAGCTTTGGAAGGTCGAAAAAATGCATGTGCTCAGTCTTCCCTGTCCTTCTGTCGAGAAGCATAAGCCGGGAATGGTCGCGCTGCTCTATCGGAGTCTGCGCAATAAGCTCCGGCGGCAGGTCAAAATAGAAATCTTCTTTTTTCATTCAATGGTTACTCCGTAGAAATAATACTTGATAATCTCCTCGAAGGTCTTGCCGGCCTCAGCCATGGCCTTCGCGCCGTACTGGCTCATGCCTACATTATGCCCCCATCCGGAGCCTGTTACAATAAAAGATGTGCCCGTCTGCACGACTCCGCTGCCGCTTGCGTTGACTGTTTTTAGCCCGCTGCCGGTCAGCACCGAGACGTTTCCTCCTTTTGAGGCGACCTTCGATATATCGCCCTTGCCGCCTATGGCATAAACGGAACCGATATCATTCAGAGGATTTGCTCCGTTGTTTATGTAGAGGCCGGTAGGGCTGCTTGAAGCGCTTGTTATTCTAAAGCGCTGGCTGTGTGTATATTTGCCGTACTTCGTGCTGTAAAGTATGCTCCTTGCATCCGACTTGGAGAAGGTATGGCTTATGCTCCCGTCGCTGAAGGTAAGCGAGTAGATGTTCCCTGTTTCGGTATAAGTCGGCGTCACGCTCTTAACGAGCCCTATGTAGTATCCCTTTGAGTTCAGTATGTCCGTTATCTCCTCGGCCGTATACGTATAGCTCCAGTTGTCGTAGCCCGTATAAACGGTTGTGTCGTATTCGTCTATCCGCCCGACCAGATAAGGCAGCTGAGTCATCCAGACGTTTCCGCTCGACTCTGTCGCGCCGCCGTTTGTCGCGTGGTAATAGGTCTGGCAAATCTCGCCGTTGTAGCGGACAAATAGACCGCTTGTCTGCTCGACCGCCGCGTCAGTAGCGGAGCTTGCCTTGGTTAAGCCACCGTACACCTGACAGCAGATGGTGTTGCACACATCGAAGCTGCCGTGGCTGTTTAGATGGGTCGCCACGTAGTTTCTCGCGCACATCGCCTGAGCCTTGAGAGCTTCCAGCGGCCAGTATGGCATCATCTCCTCGGGCACGACGCCTTTCAGATAGTCGTCGATGTTGAGGACGTTTACAACCTGCATATAGCAGTCTGAAATCGGAGTGAACTCAAAAGCGCCGTAGTATTTGACGTAGTCAAACCAGGTTACGCACTTCTCACCCGGTCCGGGTATGGGCATGACGGCAAGCGGGGGATCGACACTGCAGTCGACCTCGTAAAGCGTTTCCGAGGTCGCGCTGCTTGTCACCTTTATCGTCGAACCCGAAACCGTTATGTACAGCGAGGTAACATTGGTCGCCGTATCAACCGGATATTTTACGAAATTCCTGGAGGAATCGAAATAGCCGAAGTAAAAGCCATATCCCACAAAGTTTATAAGCGAGGCCGAGGACACCTCGCTGCCGTTGCTTGCATAGCGCAGCCCCACCCTTATCGTAGTGGTCGTGGGGGGAGCCGCATCGGCATAGGGGGTGCTTCCTAAAAGAAACATGAAGGTAAGCAGCACCGGCAGCACAGATTTCAGGAGTTTCTTAATCCTCATGATAATTTCTCCATATGTACAAATTATTGTGAAATCGGGTGAAAACTGGGGAAAATTTTGTGCTTCTAAATATTGACACGACTGTTACGCCATGATAGTATTGATAAAAAATCAAATAGCAGTAGAGGCGCGGCCAGAAGAGTAGCAGCACGGAGGGTTCCGATGCCCGATGATATGTTGTGAAAGGGTAAGCCGCCGAAGTCCCTTCGATATCGGAGTCCTAGGGGCTGGGCATCCGTTGAATAAGCGGGTGACTGTCATCAATCGTGGTTGATGGAGAGCTATCTGCTTTTGAAATATAGTTTTCCCTGCGTAACCTAAGTTAGGGATTATTATATTACAAAATCAGCTGGTTTTTCAACCCGCTGATTATTATTTTATATACATAATTTTCTTGAGACCACTCAACTCGTTTAAGCGATAAGACTAATATATATCGGAGGTATTATTATGAGAAAGTATAAGGTAGGAGTAGTAGGCGGAACCGGCATGGTAGGTCAGCGCTTTGTTTCGCTGATGGAGAATCACCCCTGGTTCGAGCTGAAGGTTATTGCCGCAAGCCCCCGCAGCGCCGGTAAACGCTATGAGGACGCTGTAGGCGCGCGCTGGGCGCTTGAAACTCCTATGCCGGATATGGCGAAGGACATCATCGTCAAGGATGCGGAAGCCGATGCGGAAGCCATAGCTGCGGAGGTTGATTTCATATTCTCTGCCGTTGAAATGAAAAAAGAGGAGATCCAGGCCCTTGAGGAAAAATACGCGAAACTTGAGTGCCCCGTTGTTTCAAACAACAGCGCACACCGCTGGACTCCCGACGTTCCCATGGTTGTGCCGGAACTCAATCCCGAACATCTGGAGGTAATTGAGGCGCAGAGAAAACGCCTCGGCACCAAACGCGGATTTATCGCCGTAAAATCCAACTGCTCGCTTCAAAGCTACATACCCGCCCTGCACCCCCTGCGCGGCTACGGCATAGATAAGGTGCTTGTCTGCACCTATCAGGCTATATCCGGCGCCGGAAAAACCTTCGAAACCTGGCCCGAGATGGTCGACAACGTAATCCCCTATATAGGCGGCGAGGAAGAGAAATCCGAGCGCGAGCCCCTGAAGCTCTGGGGCAAGGTGGAAAACGGCGTAATAGTGAACGCAACAGAGCCCTCGATTACCGCGCAGTGCATACGCGTTCCCGTCACAAACGGCCACATGGCGGCGGTGTTTGTCTCCTTCAAACAGAAGCCGGAAAAAGAGGAAATACTGAAGATTTGGAATTCCTTTAAGGGAAGGGCACAGGAACTCAACCTGCCCACCGCTCCCAAGCAGTTCCTCCATTACTTTGAAGAGGATAACCGTCCCCAGACAAAACTGGACAGGGACCTTGAAAAAGGCATGGCCATATCCATCGGCCGCCTGCGTCCCGATACCCAGTACGACTACAAATTTGTATGTCTTTCCCACAACACGCTGAGAGGCGCGGCCGGAGGAGCCGTGCTGCTTGCTGAACTACTCTGCGCTGAAAACTACATTTAAATCTAAATGATTGGAGGTCAATTAATGAAGAAGACACCAGTTTTTACGGGAAGCGGCGTCGCCATCGTCACACCGTTCAAGGACGGCAAGGTCAACTTTGAAAAGCTCGGCGAACTGATTGATTTCCAGATAGCCGGCGGCACATCCTCGATCATCATCTGCGGCACCACCGGCGAAAGCTCTACTCAATCGCTCGAAGAGCATGTCGCGACAGTCGACTACTGCGTAAAGTACGTAAACGGCCGTGTGCCCGTCATCGCGGGAGCCGGCAGCAATGATACCGAGGCGGCCAAATTCCTCTGCAAGAGCGCGGAACAGTCGGGCGCCGACGCTCTTCTCCTCGTGACCCCCTACTACAACAAGGCTACCCAGAAGGGACTTATCAAGCACTATACCACCCTCGCCGACTGCGTCAATATCCCGATCATTCTCTACAATGTCCCGGGTCGCACAGGCTGCGGATTTACCGCCGCGACTTACTACGAGCTCTCAAAACACCCCAATATAAACGGAGTAAAGGAAGCCTCCGGCGATTTCAACCTCATTAACGAGGCAATGGCTCTTTGCGGAGATGACCTCTACTTCTGGAGCGGCAACGACGGAGATACGCTCAGCATGATGGCTCTCGGCGCAAAAGGCGTTATTTCGGTTCTTGCCAACATACTGCCCGATGTAATGGCGAAAATTTGCGAGCTCTGCCTCAATGGCAATTTCGCCGAGGCCCGCAAACTGCATCTGAGCTACGTGCAGCTTATGAACGCGATGTTCTACGAGGTAAACCCCATACCCATCAAAACTGCTATGAACCTTCTCGGCATGGACGCCGGCGAGCTCCGTCTCCCGCTGTGTGAAATGGAGCCGCACAATCTTGAGAGACTCAAGAAAGCCATGCGAGCCAAGGGTCTAAACGTATGAAAGGTACAATAAGAAAAATATAATAGTAGACAGAGAATAATACATAGAAAAGAGTGAGCCTAATGCTGAAGCTTATTATTTCGGGCTGTAACGGACGCATGGGGCAGGCTGTGGCGGCGGTATGCCGGGCGGATAAGGAAATAAAGATTGTCGCGGGTATCGACGCAAACACAATCAAGCTCTCCGATTTCCCGGTCTACGCTTCCCCCATGGAGTACGGCGGAAGTTCGGACGTAATAGTCGACTTCTCGCATCCTTCCGCTCTGCCCTCTCTTCTCTCATACTGCACCGCCCGCTCCCTCCCCATCGTGCTCTGCACCACGGGCTATTCCGAGGACGAACTCAGCATGATAAAAAGCGCGGCCGAAGTAATACCCATTTTCAAATCGGCCAATATGTCCATAGGAATAAACCTTCTGCTGGCACTCGTAAGGCAGACCGCCGAGGCACTCGGCAGGGATTTTGACATAGAAATTGTCGAGCGCCACCACAATAAAAAGCTCGACGCCCCCAGCGGAACTGCCTTGATGCTTGCAGACGCCGCTGCGGCGGGGCTAAAAACCTCTCCCGAGTACGTTTACGAGCGGCAAAGCGTCCGCAAACCTCGTGGGAAGAATGAAATCGGCATCTCGGCGGTGCGCGGCGGGACGATACCTGGCGAGCACGAGGTCATATTTGCCGGCAGCAACGAGGTAATAGAGTTTAAGCACACGGTTTACTCCCGCGAAGTCTTTGCAGTCGGGGCCGTGAGAGCCGCCAAATTCCTTGCAAAGCAGACCGAGCCCCGCATATATGACATGAACGACCTCCTCTTCGGAGAACAGTAATTTCATAATATTCAAGACCGGTGCGGCATAGCCGCCCCGGTCTTTTTAATGTATATAAGATAAACATTCAGGTTATCCGCCGGATTAAATTTCAAAAACATCAATCAGATTTTACTTTTTAGCAACGGGCAGCCAAACCTCGCAGCGATAATCCTCGGAAGCTGTGTCGCCGTCGAAGTAGAGCTCGATATCCGGCGCGTTAGCGTAAACGTATCCCGAGGAAGGCAGCCATTCCGAGATAATTCTTTTATAGAGGTTTTGAATTGCCTCCGGCATCGGCCCTACGCACTCAAATATGGCCCAGGTGCACTCTGGTATCGTAAACTCGTGCATACCCTCCGGAACTTCGCTGTCGCTTGAGACAGCAATATAATAGTCAAGCTCCTGCTTTGTAGCCCAGGTACAAACACCCATAATCCCACAGGGGTCCCTGTTCATTATTGAGCAGAGCTTCTGCGTTATGCCTTCGGCATTAGCCCTTCGCCAGAAAAGCGGCACTTTGGCGTATGATTCATCGCTTCCGCCGGTGTACTGCTCCTTGACTCCTACTATACGTATAGGGCCCCTCTTTTCAATTCTGTAGTTCATCTCCGCTTCTCCTTTAATTGTTAGTTTGAAGCTGATGGGAGGAAAGGCCTTGAGTACAACCCCGCTCTTCCTTGCTTCGGAGGGCGAAACACCGTGGACGCTCTGAAAAGCGCGGTTGAAAGAGGTCGGCGAGTCGTAGCCGTACTTGAGCGCGACATCGATTACCTTAGCTCCTCTCTGCAAATCCACGGCCGCCAGCGTCATCCTTCTTCTTCGTATATACTCCGATAGTGTGACGTCGGCAAGGTACGAGAACATCCTTTGAAAATGATAGCTCGAGCAGCGTGCGATTTGCGCAAGTCTCTCAGTCTCAATCTCGTCGCACAAATGCTCTTCAATATACGCCATTGCTTCGTTCAGCCAATGCAGCCAGTCCATCTCGTCAGCTCCTGACAAATAGTATAGTGCGCGGGCAGTTTTATTTCCTCTCTTTTCTTGCACGCTATTGAGAGCAGTTTTAAGAACATTTCCAGCGGCGTAAAGGGTCGATTTCTTTAGCCGTTTCTCTAATAATGTTCAAAACAACCAACATATGGACTAGCCTTCTGCGATAGGACGCAGGCTCCCCCCTGTTAAGCCTCCGATATCGGGGATTGGCTGCATTTCGGTCAAATGCGCCCAGTACCTCTTAGGCATATGCGACATTCGGCATTTCGGGTTCTCGCGCCCCTCGACCGCAATTGTCTCGTAAAAGCGCTTCCACATCGCGCGGTATTGAAGCTCGTCAGTATCCGGCGAGGGCGGCATGAAATCTTCCACCTGAACAATCCGGCAGCTTCCCTTATAAGCGACAAGGGCCAGACAGTGGGTTTTGTCGTAAATAATAAAGCAGCCGTCGGGGTAGCGGCTCATAAAATGGTGCTTAAGCAGGGGCAGAACCCTGTTCTTCGGCTCGATGGTGGCGAAAAGGCCGCCGCCGAAGTCTGAAAACCTTATGAAACCGCGCAGCAGCTCCGCCTCGTTGTTAAGATGCCTAACGGCCTTGTAAAGCACCGCAACCCTGTCGTCCGTGAGCATTCTCAAGACCTTCGCGCCGCATTTAAAGCCCAAAATCAGAAAGCGCAGTATGCAAAGCTCCTTATCCTCCAAATCAGCGAGAAAGGCTCGGTATACAAATTTTAGCGCCTCGCCGGAAATTTTTTCTTTTATTGCGCCTTTCACGCGCGTGGCTTTCTTAATGTCCGTTGCAATTTCACGCACTTCAAAGAGCGACTCCTGCGCTTCGTCACGGACTATAATTTTCAGCGGGATTTCCCTTTTATAAAAGCTCTCATATACGCAGCACATCAGCCCCTCGAAGCCGCCGTCGTACCTGTATATCAAATCTGGCCTGTCAAACATTTGAGGACATCCTCCCTCGTGACGTGCGTATCGTCGAAGAGCGAAAGCTGCTCGCCCATCTCGCCGTCCATTAGCCTCATGCTCCTGTCCGACAAAAGGCCGCGCAGAATGCTTTCATGCGACATCTTAAGCCCCGGCACCGCCTTACCGCGGCACAGGATAAAATACTGCGCCCTCTTTAGCACAACGCCGAGCTTTTTCAGCCCGTCGAAGTCCAGCGGGCCTGTTTTTCGCGCCCTTATTATGCGCTGAGCACTCCTCACCCCTATTCCCGGCACGCGAAGCAGCATCTCGTAAGACGCGGTGTTCACCTCGACCGGAAAACAGTCGAGATGCGCAAGCGCCCAGCTGCATTTGGGGTCAACATAGGGGTTGAAATTAGGATTTTTTTCGTCGAGAAGCTCCGATGCGTCAAACTTATAGAATCGCAGCAGCCAATCTGCCTGATACAGCCTGTGCTCACGCAAAAGCGGCGGTTTGGTGGTGAGCGACGGCAGGTTCTTATGCTCGACAACCGGCATATAGGCGGAATAAAATACCCTTTTGAGCCCGTACTTCTTATAGAGCGCGCTGGCCAGGTTTAGTATCTGGTAGTCAGTCTCGGGCGTGGCGCCCACTATTAACTGGGTGCTCTGCCCTGCCGGCGCGAAGCTGGGTGCATTTTTATAACGCACAAGCTCGCTGCGGCTCTCCGCGATGCTTTGTGAGATAAGCGCCATAGGTTTCAGGATGCTCTCCTTAGTCTTATCGGGAGCCAGTAGCTGCAAGCTCTTTTGCGTAGGCAGCTCGATGTTGACGCTCATCCTGTCGGCCAAAAGCCCGATTTTGCGTATTAGCTGCTCGTCCGCCCCGGGTATGGCCTTGGCGTGTATGTAGCCGCCGAAGCGGTACTCGTTTCGCAGTATTTCAAGGACCTTAATCATCTGCTCGCAGGTGTAGTCCGGGTTTCTGATAACCGCGGAACTGAGAAAGAGTCCCTCTATATAGTTGCGCCTGTAAAACTGGATTGTCAGTTCGGCAAGTTCCCTCGGCTCGAAGGTAGCTCTCCTGATGTCATTTGAGCGGCGGTTTACGCAGTAGCAGCAGTTGTAGACGCAGGAATTGCTCAGCAGAACTTTAAGCAGCGTAATGCAGCGACCGTCGGCTGTGAAGCTGTGGCAAATCCCCGCGGAGCTCGCGTTTCCGATGCCGCCTTTTTGACCCTTTCGCTCGACGCCGCTTGATGTGCAGGCGACATCATACTTTGCGGACGCGGCCAATATCGTGAGCTTGTCCATTATATTCATAGCAACACCTCACGAACATACGTTCGGTTACATCATAGCACAATTCTTTGCCCTTTTCAACTAAATAATAAATTCTTCTTCAATATATTGTTGATTTAAAGCAGTTAAGTTATAATAATTAATAATTATTCTCAGATAGAAGTATTTTTCGGGGGTTGAGCGGTTTGAGAAATTTCTGTACCAGATGCGGGAGCAGAATAGGAAGCGCGGACAGATACTGCGGAAATTGCGGCGCCCCCTTAACCGCAGGGCTGGGCCCGGACGAGCTAAATTCAGTTTTAGTCAGGGAGCTCGATTCGGGAGACATAGTCTATTTCAGGCCACCCGAGCCAAGTTCAGCCAACAATTCGCCGAATGAACCTGTAGACATTTTAAGCGCCGGAGGCGAAATTGAAAACATCCTCCTTGATTCCAACATCCCAAATGAGGAAAGAGCCTCAAGCGAAGCCGGCGAAAGGCTGAAAACTTTGCATTCGGTCAACAACGAAGCCTTCTCCCCCCTGCCTCCCATCGAAAAAATGCCTCTCAGCGAATCTGCAAATCCCGAAGTGTTCCAGGAGAGCTACCCTTTCCCACCGGATATCCCTGTTATAGAGAAACTGATGCAGCTTGACGAAATGTCCTCTTCGGATGGAACAGCGCAAAAGAGAAGCGAACAGATTTCCGAACCGGACCCCGAGATCTTCGATGATATTGACGAGTCAGTGAAAAGGTTTTTAAACGACGAACCACCGGACAGCCAAAAGAGCGACACAATCTCCCTGCTCGGATGGGTGGGCATCATATGTCTTCTCCTCATTCCCGCGGTAAACATACTGCTTTTAATCATCTGGGCCCTCGGCGGCTGCAAGAAAAAGCAAAAGGCACAGTTCGCCCGCGCCCTGCTTATTGTCATCGCTATCATAGCCCTTCTAATCTTTGTCGCCGATACTTTCTTTAAGGATTACATAGACAAGGCGCTTGGCTATCTGATAAGCAGCGGAATAATCCCAAGCGGGTTTGCCGGCGGGTTCATCGAGCGCATTATTGACAGCCTGATTAATTTTGGAGTAAAATAATAAGCTACCTCATAAGAAGCAAAATGCCCGCCGGTAAAACCCGGCGGGCTTCAGAACTTCTTAACGAATCTATTCTCTTTAATAGACTAAGTACATTATCCTGCCCTCGCGATACCCGAAAGCCCGGCCACTCAGTACCTAACCCTCGGATGTATGCGGCCCTCGCGAATATCACTACCTAATAAATCGACCCAAGCGGCAGCTTTTCACAATTCAAACGCATCTCCTCCGCATTTTCGCATCCATATCGGTTGACGGTCTATGTTTCGCTTCAATCCCAAAAGCGTCCGGCTACGGCTTTGTACAAGCGCAGGTCTTGTCTTACGAGAAGGCAAAAGCTACGAAGTCTAGCTTCGCAGCTCTTGCGGGCAAATACCGGGTATCCGCGTTAAGTTTTTATCTGCAACCGGAAACAGGGCCAACCCCGCAGCCACAGCAGCAGATAAGGATGAGCAGGATTATGATAATCCAACAGCAGGAGTTACCTCCGAAAGCGTTAAATCCCATAGGACACCTCCAAATATGTTGTGAGTCTCGCGACCCACTACATATTATGCGGGGGTAGCCTAGGTGTTGATTGAGGCATTTATGTAACGATAAAGCATCGTGCAGACCTCGGCGCGGGTAGCGGTTCCCTTGGGGTCGAACTCGCCTGTATCCCTGCCCTTAATCATGCCGGTCCGCTGCGCCCTGTAAACCGCGGACTTTGCCCAGGAGCTTATCAGCGAGTCGTCCCTGAATACGGTGTTTGATGTTGTTTCAGGCAGGTTGAGACCCTGGAAATCGGCAAAACGCATAATCACAAGTGACATCTGCTCCCTCGTTATGGACTGGTTCGGGAGGAAGGTACCGTCGCCAAAGCCGTCCACTATCCCGTTTCGGGCCGCCCAGGAGACATAGGGCCCATACCACTCGTTAATATTTACATCGGTAAAGGGAGACGAAGTATAGGCCTCAGTATTTATGCCGCAGATGCGGCCGAGTACCGTAACGAACATGGCCCGGCTCATCTTATAATTGGGCTCAAAGAGCTGGCCGCCCATCCCGTTTACATAGCCGTTGAGCGCCAAGTACAGGATATAGTCCTTCGCCCAATGGCTGTCGATATCGGTAAAGTTCGTCGAGTCCGGCAGCTCCCCGCTTTTCAAAGTGGAATACCCGCCGTTTACGGACAAAACCGCACTGTCGGAAAATACTGTGAACACTGCGGTGGTTTTTTCCGCCGCAAAATAGCGGTTGTTCGCGCTAATCTTCTGCCCCTTCCCCACGACGGTGCCATCCGTGACATTTATCACGGTACCGCTCAGCTCGGTTATGCAGGCTGTGCCGGATAAAAGATAGACGCTCCCGCCCGTTTTGACGGTCACGGTTCCGCCGCGCTCAAGCTGCAGGGTCTTAAAATTGCGGGCGAATTCTCCGTCCCCGGAAGGGACTATCTCAAGCTGCTCAAGGCGCTTTGTCATCGTGTCTTTGAGCTTTCCGAGCGATTCCGCTATTATGTTTTCCGCCTTGTTGAGCACATTTGATATGTAGTCGGGCAGATAGCTTAGCGAAATCAAGGGGTCGTCCCGCCCTCCCGGCGTGTCGGCATAGGCCGCGCTCAGCGACGCGATTGCTGCTACAATTAAAACAACTGCGATTAAACGTTTCAAACAATGACCTCCAAACAGCCATTCGTTCCGGGCAAATCTTTTTTGCCATTATAGCAAGTAATGCGCCAAATTTCAACAAAATACGAAAAACATACCTCCCGGCATAATGTCTAAAATATATTCTAAAATTATTTCTCTAATATCAAACATTATTTCTTGTATTTCTATTTGTTTTGTGTCATGATAATGTATCATAAACCATAATTATCGCAAAAAATTTTACTTCAGATATCAATATAAGGGAGTAATACAATGCAGAGAATTGTTTACGCGGACAACGCTGGAACAACTGCCCTGTCAAAGACCGCTCTCGAAGCTATGATGCCCTACCTTACAGAATTCTACGGCAATCCTTCCTCAATCTACAGCCTGGGAAGGAAGTCTAAGTCAGCCATAGAAAATGCAAGGCAGAAAATCGCAGCGGCAATCGGGGCAAAGGCCGAGGAGATATATTTTACCGGCGGCGGCTCCGAGGCCGACAACTGGGCGATTCGTTCTGTTGTCGAAAAAATGAGCAAAAAAGGCCGCCATATCATAAGCACGGCAATAGAGCACCACGCCGTTCTGCACACCCTTAAGGCGCTCGAAAAGCAGGGCTGCGAGGTAACTTATCTGCCCGTGGACAGCTACGGTCAGATTTCGCTCGACGACCTCAGAAAGGCCATCAGGGACGATACCATCCTTATAACTATAATGATGGCGAACAACGAAATAGGTACCATTTTGCCCATAGCGGAAGTGGCCAAAATCGCAAAGGAGCGCGGCGTACTGGTCCACACCGACGCGGTTCAGGCTGTCGGTCACATCCCTGTTGACGTAAACGAGCTGGGCGTCGATATGCTCTCCATGGCCGCCCACAAGTTCAAAGGTCCGAAGGGCGTCGGAGCTCTCTATATCAGAAAGGGCCTCATCCTCCCCTCCTTCATTGCAGGCGGCGGGCAGGAAAAAGGCAGGCGCGCCGGCACTGAAAACGTGGCAGGCATCGTCGGCATGGCGGCCGCGCTTGAAGAAGCCGTTGCACACATGGACGAGAACATCAAAAAGGTCACGGCCATGCGCGACAGGCTCATTGAAAACCTTCTCAAAATACCGTACTCTCGCCTTACGGGCGACCCTGTGAACAGGCTGCCCGGAACGGCCTCCTTTGTCTTCGAGTGCATCGAGGGCGAGTCACTCGTCCTGTCCCTCGACGCCAAGGGAATATGCGCGTCCTCAGGCTCAGCCTGTTCTTCGGCCTCGCTTGACCCCTCGCACGTTCTGCTCGCAATCGGTCTGCCGCACGAGGTTGCCCACGGCTCCCTGCGCCTGACTTTGAACGAGGACAACACCGAGGAGGACGTCGACTATATCATAGCCGAGGTGCCGCCCATTATCGCCCGCCTGCGCGAGATGTCGCCTCTCTGGGAGGAAAAAATATATGGCAAGCGCTGACATCAGGGACCAAATTCTTCAGCTTAAAGCTGAGAAAAACGCGCTTATTCTAGCCCACTATTATCAGCCTCTCGAAGTACAGGACCTCGCGGACCACGTCTGCGATTCATTTGAGATGGCTAAAAGGGCAAGAGAGGCCGTGCAGCAGACGGTTGTCATCTGCGGGGTTGTCTTTATGGCCGAGAGCGCCAAGATACTTAACCCCGGCAAGAAGATTCTTATTCCCGTTATGGAAGCGGGCTGCCCCATGGCCGAAATGGTGACCCCCGAGGACGTCATCAGGCTCAGAAAGGAGCATCCCGACGCCGCGGTCGTATGCTATGTCAACTCCTCCGCGGCGGTAAAGGCGGTCAGCGACATCTGCTGCACCTCGTCCTCGGCTCTCAAAATCGTGCGCTCGCTTCCGCAGAAGAAGATAATCTTCATACCCGACAAAAACCTCGGCGCCTACATCGCCAGGCAGGTACCCGAAAAAGAGATAATTCTCTTCAACGGTTTCTGCCCCACCCACAACAGGATAAGCGAGAGCGACGTGCTGCGCGCCAAGGCCGCGCATCCGGACAGCGTATTTGCAGCCCATCCTGAGTGCCGCGAGGAAGTTCTGGCCCACGCCGATTTCATTGGAAGCACGGCCCAGATTCTGGACTACGCGCGGAAATCGGAGGCAAAGACAATAATTATCGGTACGGAACAGGGTATCGTGGAAAGACTCAGACGTGAGCTGCCAAACAAGAACATCTATTCCGTAGCTGCAAGCTTTATCTGTCCCAACATGAAGAAAACCGGTCTGCAGGAACTTCTCAACTGCCTTGAAAACGAGCAGTGGGAAATCAAGCTGACCGACGAGGAAATTGCGGCGGCGAAACAGAGCCTTGACCGCATGGTAAGCATATAAGGAGAGAAAGAATATGTATTCTGAAAAGGTAATGGAGCATTTTTCAAATCCGCGTAACGTGGGCGAACTTCCCGACGCAAACGCCATAGGGCAGGTCGGAAACCCGAAGTGCGGAGACATAATGAAGATTTATATGAAAATTGAAGACGATGTGATAAAGGACATCAGCTTCAAAACCTTCGGCTGCGGCGCGGCAATAGCAACTTCCTCCATGGCCACAGAGCTTGTCAAAGGCAAGACCATTCAGGAAGCGCTGGCGTTGACAAACAAGGCCGTTGTCGAGGCGCTCGACGGGCTGCCCCCCCAGAAGATTCACTGCTCGGTTCTTGCGGAGCAGGGCATCAAGGCGGCTATCGCAGACTACTACAAGCGCCAGGGAATCGACCCCACGCCGATAGTCGGCTGCCAGGTCGACTGCGAACATTGCGGGCACTAATTAATAATGAAAAGCAAAAGCGGTGCAGAGTCACGTCTGCACCGCTTAAATTTAATTTAGCTATTAAGTTTTCCCGTCGAAACGCTGCCCGCATTTCGGACAGGTTATGTGTATCTTCCCCTTGCCCCTCGGCACTCTCAGGATGTTCTTGCAGCCTGGACATCTGAAAAACTTGTGGGTTTTGGAGGATTTTATCTGAATTATCTTCCACTTGAACCATTCCCTGATTGGAGAGATAAAGCCCATAAACCTTGCATTTTCGGCTCGCCTCTTTACTATATTCCTGGAAAAAATACGAAAAATCGCGTAGAGCAGAAGGATACTGGAGAATATTTCAAAAAAGATTTGCCTGGAGAAGGAGTATATCGCGTTAAACACAAGGGCAAGGCCAATGGACGCAAAGGTCAGTTGGTCAGGTCCGTTTCGCCCTGCCATCAAGCGCCTCAGGAAATTGAAATTCATATAGTAACAACTCCATATCACTCGCTGCTGGTTATTATACCCTCTTGTTTTCCCTTTTTCAAGTTGCAAATTTTAATGTATTGTAAACTTTAGCAAATGGGCCTATATCAAAAGATTATTGCCTTTTTTCTATGTAAATGTTATAATTCCTATACTTAATATATTAAATATTCCAATAAGGAAGTCGGTGAATCCCTCTGAAAATACTCAGCAAAAAGCCACTGAGCCATGAGGAACAGTACATAAGAATGACCACAACTCCCATACCCAAGCTAGTCACTACTATGGCTATTCCCACTGTCGTCAGCATGCTTATCACGGCAGTATACAATATGGCTGACACCTTCTTCGTCTCGCAGCTCGGCACGAGCGCGGGCGCGGCCGTCGGTATAGTCTTTCCGATAATGACGATAATTCAGTCGCTCGGGTTTACAATCGCCATAGGCGCCTCAAGCATGATATCAAGAATGCTGGGAGAGAAGAACAACAAAGAAGCCGACAAATATGCATCCACGGCATTCTTTACCGCCCTGCTTATCGGAATTGTAATTGCGGCAATCGGCCTTTCTATCATCAACCCCCTGATGAAACTCCTGGGCGCCACCCCGACCATTCTTCCCTATGCGCGCGCCTACGGGCAGTATATCTTTATAGGGGCCCCCTTTATGTGCTGCTCATACGTCATGAACAACTCCCTGCGTGCGGAAGGAAGAGCGACATTCTCAATGATCGGCCTGTCCCTCGGAGGTATACTGAATATCATACTGGACCCGATATTCATTTTCTCCTTCGGTTTGGGCACCGCCGGCGCGGCGATAGCCACAATCATCAGCCAGTTTATAAGTTTTCTGATTCTTCTCTCCTTCTATGTCACTAAAAAGTCGCTTGTAACAATAAGTATAAAGCATATCTCGCGGAAATTTTCCACTTATACAACGATATTTAAAGTGGGTATGCCCTCCTTCTTCAGGCAGGGGCTTGCAACAATCGCTTCAATCTTTATGAACGTCGCAGCTTCCGCCTACGGCGACGCTGCGATTGCCGCAATAAGCATTAATAACCGCATATTCATGCTTATACTGTCCGTCGTTTTGGGCATAGGCCAGGGCTTTATGCCGGTCTGCGGCTATAACTTCGGGGCCAGAATATACGACAGAGTCCGCAAATCCTATTGGTTCGCCCTTAAGCTTGCAACCGCCATTGTGGCAACCCTCTCGGTCATTGGTCTCATATTCGCTCCTGAAATTATGGCTGTCTTCCGCGAGGACCCGCAGGTAATAGAAATTGGCGCCTTTGTCATGAGATTACAGTGCGCTTTTATGGTCCTCCACCCCTTCCTGATGGTGTCGACAATGCTGTTCCAAGGGACTGGAAACGCCTTAAGCGGAACGATTCTCTCGATGTGCAGACAGGGCATCTACTTTATACCCCTGATAAACATACTTCCCAGACTCTTAGGGCTGAGGGGAGTTCAAATAACGCAGAGCTGCGCGGATATTCTCTGCTTTATAACCTGTATCCCGCTGGTTGTTAGCTTCTTCAAAAAGCTGAAGCGGCTCGAGAGTGAGTCGCATCCCCAGGAGAGCATAGACTTTGATAACCTGGGCATAAACCAGGAAAATGAGAGCATAGGTATATAGACTTACGCCGGTCACTCTGAAGGTGGCCGGCGTTATTTCTGAGAAGGTAGATAAGGAGAAAAGGAGCCTAATTAAAACTTAGTCCGTGCGTATCTCAAGTTCTCTGAGTTTCACGCTGTTCTTATAAATTTTAATGAGATAGAGCACATCGCTCTCAAGGGGACCAAAAATAAAATACCCTGCCTTGTCGGTAAATATACGGTAAACAAGCTCCTCCCCTTCCTCCGTCAAACGAAAGAGGAGCACCAGGGCATCTTCAACAGGATTGTCCTCCTTGTCGAGCACGGTGCCGCAGATGGCGGTCCGCTTGTCAAATTCAGTATGTACAATCGTTTCTATCAGCTCGCCCGCTGAGGGCTTAAAATAAAATTTGGCGTAGCCTGTCATAGCATTTCCCCGTTTTGCAGTTTTGTACTACATTATATTATATTTTGCAGCCGGGGCAACGTGCTTGACAAGCAAGTGCAAATTATATAAAATGACATAACAGCCGAGTAGCTTAATTTCCCAGCATTCATTCTTTCTCGGGTAAAGCGCTCAAGGCCGTGGCGCATGCTGCGCCATATTTTATTATGGCGGCTTAAAGCGGCCGCTGCTTCGAAAGGGTTGAACAAAGTGGCAAAAGAGAAGAAACAGGTCGAACAGATCACTGATATGGAAGTGGATTTTGCTCAGTGGTACACGGACGTCGTGCTGAAGGCTGAGCTAATCGACTACTCCGGAGTCAAGGGACTTATGGTCTTGCGACCTTATGGTTACGCCATTTGGGAGAATATACAAAGGGTTCTGGACGGTATGTTCAAGGCGACAGGGCATGAAAACGTCGCTATGCCGCTGCTTATCCCTGAATCGCTCCTACAGAAGGAGAAGGACCATGTCGAGGGCTTCGCTCCCGAGGTCGCCTGGGTGACGCACGGAGGCGAGGAAAAGCTCACGGAGAGGCTGTGCATACGCCCGACCTCCGAAACTCTTTTCTGCGAGCACTGGAGCCATGTCCTGCACTCCTGGCGCGATTTGCCCATGCTCTACAACCAGTGGTGCAGCGTCCTGCGCTGGGAAAAGACGACGAGGCCCTTCCTGCGCGGCCGCGAATTCCACTGGCAGGAGGGTCACACCCTGCACGCCACCGCGGAAGAAGCGATGGCCGAGACCATGCAGCAGCTTGAAACCTACGCAAATTTCTGCGAGAACTGGCTGGCCATGCCCGTTATCCGCGGCAGAAAGACTGAGAAGGAAAAGTTCGCCGGAGCGGTTGCGACCTACACAGTCGAGTGCATGATGCATGACAAGAAGGCTCTGCAGTCCGGCACCTCGCATTATTTCGGAGACGGCTTTGCAAAGGCATTTGATATAACCTTTACCGACAAGAACAATCGTCTTGCCTATCCGCACCAGACCTCCTGGGGGCTTTCCACCCGCATCATAGGCGGCCTTATAATGACCCACGGCGACAACAACGGCCTTGTGCTCCCGCCGAAAATCGCCCCGACGCAGGTCATCATCGTTCCGATTGCGGTTCATAAGGGCGGCGTGACCGAAAAGGCAACCGAGCTGCTGGGCAAGCTCAAGGACGCAGGACTGCGCGTCAAGGCCGATTTCTCTGACAACAGCCCTGGCTGGAAGTTCGCCGAGTACGAGATGAAGGGCATACCTCTGCGCATCGAGATTGGGCCGAAGGATATAGAAAACGAGCAGTGCGTCGCGGTACGGCGCGACAACGGCGAGAAGATTGTCGTGCCGCTTGCGGAGCTTGAGGAGAAGGTAAAGGAACTGCTCGACCTTGTTCAGAGCAACCTGTTTGAAAAGGCAAAGCGCAACCTTGTCGAGAATACCTTCGACGCTGCGACCGCCGACGAGATAAAGGAGATTATTGAGACCAAGGGCGGCTTTGTCCGCACAAAATGGTGCGGAAGCACCGAGTGCGAGCTTAAGCTCAAGGAATATGCCGGCGTTACTTCAAGGTGCATACCCTTCGAGCAGGACGGGAAAACAGGCCTCTGCCCTGTCTGCGGCAAGACTTCCGACACCACGATAATATGGGGCGTGGCTTACTAAAATCAATCAGCAAACAGAGCCGGGACCACAGGAAATACTGCCATCCCGGCTCTTAGATTAAAAGACAAAATTAAGCGGTCCCATGCCAGGCTTTTTGGCCTGCACGGGACCGCATTCGCTTATAATAAACGCAACTTACTTACATGCAGAATCTGTGCTTTCCTATCGTTAATAAATGGGGCCTCGACCATATCCACTTGCTGGTGGCTGTAGCCGGATTGAAGTAGTATATCGCGCCGCCCGTCGGGTCCCAGCCGTTGAGGGCGTCGCGGGCTGCCTTGTAGGCGCTGTCGACAACCGGCTTATAGAACTCCCCGTCCTGCAGGCAGGTAAAGGCTCCGTTCTGATAGATTACTCCGGCCATTGTGTTTGGAAATGAAGGATGTTTCATGCGGTTCAAAACCACTGCGCCGACAGCCACCTGCCCTATATACGGCTCTCCCCTAGCCTCGGCTGATATGAGCCTTGCCAGCAGGTTTACGTCGGAAGAGTATGTCGTCGTCTTTCCTCCGCCTGTCGGCAGGCCGAGGGCGGCCAGGGTCTGGGGACCGCAGATGCCGTCAACGGAAAGTCCGTTTTTGCGCTGAAATTGCCTGACCGCGGCAGTCGTTTTGCTGCCGTAAATCCCGTCTACTGCCCCGTTGTAGTAGCCCCAGTTTTTAAGCCTCGTTTGAATCTGCTTGACAACGGAGCCGCTCGAGCCCTGCTTGTAGACGGCGGCGTCTGCCTTTTCACTCATCTGCGCTATGCATATAATCAGGATGTTCAGCACAAAAATTATGAAAAGTGCCATAATCAGACTTCTTTTGCTTTTCATATGGAAACTCCTTCATAGAACATGGGCTTTCAACTCATATTCTACGAAGGAGTCTGGTTTCTTATGCCTTGCAAAATTTGCTATTTCGCCTTGGTTTCTATCTCGTGCTTGATTTTGGCGAGGAACTCCTCGAAAGTCATCGTGCCGAGGTCGCCTGCCGAGCGTGAGCGTACCGAAACGACGCCCGTCTCAGCCTCTTTGTCTCCGATAATCAGCATGTAGGGGATTTTTTCAAGCTGGGCTTCGCGAATCTTATAGCCGATTTTCTCGTTTCTGAGGTCGGCCTCAACGCGAATTCCGGCCTCCTCTAGCTTCTTTGCGATATTCTTCGCGACTTCGGCGGTGCGGTCGGTAATCGGCATCACGACCACCTGCGTGGGCATGAGCCAGCACGGCAGGGCGCCTGCATACTTCTCAAGGAGGAGCGCTAGCGTGCGCTCGTAGCAGCCGATCGAGGTCCTGTGGATGATGTAAGGCGTGCGCCTAGAGCCGTCCACGTCGACATACTCCATGCCGAACTTCTCAGCCAGAAGCTGGTCTATCTGAATTGTTATCAGCGTGTCCTCCTTGCCGTGGACATTCCTAATCTGTATGTCGAGCTTCGGCCCGTAGAAGGCCGCCTCGCCGATGCCGACGGTATAAGGAACATTCAGATGCTCCAAAATCTTTTTCATCGCGCCCTGGGCCTCGTCCCACTGCTCCTGCGTGCCGATGTATTTTTCCCTGTTGTTCGGATCCCACTGCGAGAAGCGGTAGGTAACATCCTCGTCAAGGCCCAGAGTTTCAAGCATATATCTGGCCAGCTCAAGGCAGCCCTTGAACTCCTCTTCAAGCTGCTCGGGGCGCAGGATGATATGCCCTTCGGAAATCGTAAACTGGCGCACCCTTATAAGCCCGTGCATCTCGCCCGAGTCCTCGTTTCTGAAAAGCGTCGAGGTCTCGCTGAGCCGCATTGGTAAATCCCTGTACGAGCGCATACGGTTTAGGAAGACCTGGTACTGGAAGGGGCAGGTCATCGGCCTGAGCGCGAATACCTCGGACTCGGGATCGGACTCGTCGCCCATTACAAACATGCCGTCTTTGTAATGGTCCCAGTGGCCCGAGAGCTTATAGAGGTCGCTCTTAGCCATGTACGGTGTCTTTGTGAGCTGGTAGCCCAGCTTCTGCTCCGTATCCTCGACAAAGCGCTGAAGCAGCTGCATTACCCTCGCGCCCTTAGGGAGCAGAATCGGCAGGCCCTGCCCTATGATGTCGACCGTCGTAAAGTACTCAAGCTCGCGGCCAATCTTGTTGTGGTCGCGCTTCTTGGCCTCTTCCAGCGCCGCAAGATGATCGTCTAGGTCGGACTTCTTGATGAAGGCCGTACCGTAAATGCGCTGGAGCATCTTGTTCTTGGAATTGCCGCGCCAGTAGGCGCCGGTGCAGGACAAAAGCTTAAAAGCCTTGACTCTGCCGGTCGAGGGAGCATGGGGTCCCGCGCAGAGGTCTATGAAATCGCCCTGCTTGTAGAAGCTTATCTCCTCGCCCTCCGGCAGCTCGCGTATAAGCTCTACCTTGTACGGCTCAGCCTTCTCCTCCATCAGCTTTATGGCCTCTTTCCTCGAGAGGGTGAAGCGCTCGAGCTTTAAATCTTCCTTGACGATTTTCTTCATTTCCTCCTCGATCTTCACCAGGACCTCGGGGGTAAATGATGTCTCGCTGTCGAAATCATAATAGAATCCGTTTGCTATCGCCGGACCGATGGCAAGCTTTACGTTCGGGTAAAGGCGCTTGACCGCCTGTGCGAGCACGTGCGAGGCAGTATGGCGAAGGGCGTCCCTGCCCTCCTGGTCGTCGAAGGTATATACGGTAAAAGTGCAGTCCTCGTCGATGGTTTTATTCAGGTCGTACACCTTACCGTTCAGGCCGACGGCAAGCGCGGCTCTGGCAAGACCCTCCGATATGCCCTTTACGACATCAATTGCGGGTGTGCCTTTTTCTATCTCTTTTACCGAACCGTCTTTAAGCGTAATTTTTATCATATGTTGCTCCTTTCCGGGGTAAATAAAAACTCACCCCTTATTCAGGGGTGAGATGAAAATCCCATGGTTCCACCCTGCTTGCGGTATAAAAATACCGCCGCTCAAGTTCGTTTAACGCACGACTACGTCCCGGCTTACTCGGCGAAGGCCTTTCGGCGGGCGGCTCCGGGATGGTCAGCAGTTTAAACGGGTTCCAAAGACGCTTTCAGCCAAGGCGCCTTCTCTCTGCGGTCCGCTTAAGTGCAATTCCCTTCATCGCTTTGGATTGATTCTAGCATCTAAGCTTGAAACTGTCAAGTATCATATTCCGCACTCAAATTCCGTATTATGTTAAGCGAAAGCCTTATTTAATATTAAATACGAGCTTCACGAGCATTATAAGTCCAAACATTACCGGCTGATGGAGCAGGTAGACGATAAAGGCCTGCCTTCCCACTTTTGGCAGAAGCGGCGGCTCTGCGTTATAGAACCATTCGGGGAACTTTCCATCCTTTATAAGCCGACCGAGCCATGTGCCAAAAAGGAAAACGAATATCCAGGGCAGCAGCGGAAAATAGTCGGCCGAGAAGAAGCTGTTGTCCCAGAGTCCGATTATCCACAGCCATTTAATTTTAACCGGGTTCAGGGCCTTAAGTATCACGGCCGTCGCCGCCGTCAGGATAACATATGCAATCGGCGCTCCCCAGCCAGTAAACCTGTCCCAGAACTTAGATGTCAGCCCGTAGAAAACCATACAGAAGCCAAGGAAATGCAGTATTCCGAAAATCACTATGCTGTCGACGAGCGCGGTTGCAATCGTCACAGCAAGCGCAGCGGCAAGAACCTTGATACCTCGCCTTATATTGCTGCGCGAAAACCTCGAAGATATGCCCGACAGCAGTATGAACAGGCCCGCGAAAACATAGTGCAGAAAGTTGAAAACTGGGTTGTAAAAGAACCAGGAGGGCGCGTCCAAATACTCCACCAGGTCGTAGAGAAAATGGTGGCAGACCATGAGTATGACGCACAGACCGCGGGCGGCGTCGATAAGCTGTATGCGCTTGGGGGTCATCCCCAGCCCTCCCCTTTTCTCAGACGTTAAACCTGAACAGGACCACATCTCCGTCCTGCATCACATAATCCTTGCCCTCGCTGCGGACAAGCCCCTTTTCCCTCGCGGCTGCCATGCTGCCGGTGGCTTTCAGGTCCTCGAAGGCGACGACTTCGGCCCTTATGAAGCCGCGCTCGAAATCTGAGTGTATCTTTCCGGCTGCCTGCGGGGCCTTCGTGCCCTTCTTTATGGTCCAGGCTCGCACTTCCTCGGGCCCCGCCGTGAGAAAGGATATAAGCCCGAGAAGGCTGTATGAACATTTTATTAGCCTGTCGAGGCCGGATTCCTTGAGCCCGAGTTCCTCGAGGAAGAGCTGCTTTTCCTCCTTGGTTAGCTCGGTAATCTCCTGTTCGACCTTGGCGCAGATTGGGAGCACCTCGGCGCCCTCCGAATCCGCGATGGCCCTGACCTTTTGGTAGTAAGGGTTTTTGTGGTAATCAGAAGCAAAGCTCTTTTCATCCATATTGGCGGCGTAGATTACAGGCTTTAGGCTCAAAAGCTCGGACTGCGCTATAATAGCCCTGTCCTCGTCTGAGCATTTGTAGCTTCTTGCAGGTTTTCCTTCGTTTAGATGAGCCATCAGGCCCTCCAGAACCTCGGCTTCGTGGAGATATTTCTTGTCGCCCTTTGCCGCCTTCTTCGCCCTGTCTATGCGGCGCTCCAGCATCTCCATATCCGCCATAATCAGCTCAAGGTTTATTATTTCTATATCGCGCTCGGGGTCGGTCGAACCCTCCACGTGTATTATGTTCTCATCGTCGAAGCAGCGCACGACATGGACAATTGCGTCGGTCATGCGTATGTTTGAAAGAAACTTGTTGCCGAGCCCCTCGCCCTTCGAGGCTCCCTTGACAAGGCCCGCTATGTCGACAAATTCTATCACCGCCGGAGTGTACTTCTTTGGCGAATATAGCTGAGCCAAAAAGTCGAGCCTCTCGTCCGGCACCGCGACCACTCCTACGTTCGGCTCGATGGTGCAGAACGGATAATTGGCGCATTCCGCCCCGGCGTTCGTTATGGCGTTGAAAAGCGTGCTTTTGCCTACATTCGGCAGGCCAACTATGCCGAGCTTCATGGCATTTGTCCTCCCTTTTGCAAATACAGGGGCGGGTTTAAACACCCGCCCTCAGATTTAATCCTGCTTGGTTTCGTTATCGGTTTCCTGGTATTCCTTGCCTGTTCCTTGTGTCTCCTGTCCGGTTTCCTTATTATCCTGGTCATTTTTCTGACTATCCTGAGCACTCTCGGCTTTTTCCGTCTCGGCCAGGGCCTGAGCCTCGGACTTAGAATCACCCGGGAGTCTACCCGTCTCGCAAAGATAATCGAAGTCTTTGCCGTCCATAGTCTCGTGCTCAAGCAGGTACTCGGCAGTCTTAATCAGGATGTCTTTATGCTCCAGCAGAATCTTCTCGCAAAGCGCGGTTGCCTCGTCGAAGATACGCTTTACTTCCTCGTCGATTAAGGCGGCAACCTTTTCGCTGTAGCCCTTCGTCTGCGCAAAGTCGCGACCGATAAACACCGAGTGGTCGCTCGAGTCGAAGGAAATCGGACCGAGCTTATCGCTCATACCGTACTTAGTAACCATCGACCTTGCTATCGCAGTGGCCTGCTTAATATCGCCGGAGGCACCGGTGGAAATGTCGTCCAGAATGAGCTTTTCCGCGACCCTGCCGCCGAGCGCCGACACGATGCGCTCGAACATCTCGCTTCTGGAGCTGAAGTTTTTATCCTCCTGCGGACGGAAGATGGTCATGCCGCCCGCCATACCCCTCGGCACAATGGTTATATGGTGCACGGGGTCGACATGCTCCAGATACTTCGAGACAACCGCATGGCCGGCCTCGTGATAGGCGGTAAGTCTGCGCTCTTTTTCCGAAATGACCTTGCTCCTCTTCTCGGGACCCGCCATAACCTTCAGCATCGCCTTTTCAAGGTCATCCATCGTTATATACCTTCTCCTAGCGCGGGCAGCCAGGAGCGCGCCCTCGTTGAGAAGGTTCTCGAGGTCGGCGCCCGTAAAGCCGGCGGTTCCCTTTGCAAGGTTTGCAAGGTCCACGTCCTCGGCAAGCGGTTTGTTCCTCGCGTGGACTTTGAGTATTTCCTCTCTGCCTTTAATATCCGGCAGGCCGACGTAAATCTGTCGGTCGAATCTGCCGGGACGCAGAAGCGCGTTGTCAAGAATATCCGGCCTGTTCGTCGCCGCCATGACTATTATGCCCTGGGCGTTTCCAAAGCCGTCCATCTCGACGAGAAGCTGGTTGAGCGTCTGCTCCCTCTCGTCATGGCCGCCGCCGAGTCCGGCGCCGCGCTGACGGCCCACCGCGTCAATCTCGTCTATAAAAATAATGGAAGGCGCGACTTTCTTGGCCTGTTCAAAGAGGTCGCGGACGCGGGCTGCGCCTATACCGACATATAGCTCGACGAAGTCGGAGCCCGATATGGACAAAAACTGCACTCCGGCTTCACCGGCCACAGCCTTGGCAAGAAGCGTTTTACCAGTACCCGGAGGGCCTACGAGCAAAACGCCCTTTGGTATTCTTGCTCCCAGCTGCACAAAACGGGTCGGGTCTTTGAGGTACTCGACTATCTCCTGCAGCTCTTCCTTTTCCTCGTCAGCACCCGCGACGTCGGCGAAGGTGACCTTTTTCTTCTCTTCGCTGGCAAGCCTCGTTCTGGCCCTGCCGAACTTAGCTATTCCGGCACCGCCGCCCCCCTGCTTGTTTATCATTGTATACCAGAAGAGGGCAAACACACCCACTATCAACAGGTAGGGCAGGAACTGCAGCCACCACGGCGCCACCCAGTCAACCCTGTAGTCGTAGTCCTTAATGATGCCTTCAGCATACTGTTTATCTATAAGCTCGTGCATGTCTTCATAGAAGACCGCAAAGCTGTAAAGTTCGTACGTGATGACATTGCTGTTGTTGATAGGCTCTTTAAGCGTGAGTATGAGGTCGTCGCCCTTCACTTCAAAGCTCTCGACCTTCTCCTGCTCGAAGAGTCTCCTGATCTCGGAATACTG
>Ga0134096_1000318_pt1 | contig 57066 bp, 46 predicted proteins | sample 7_2taG_FD_94448 | JGI IMG/M metagenome (GOLD analysis project Ga0134096, IMG submission 94448) | Switchgrass degrading microbial communities from high solid loading bioreactors in New Hampshire, USA - 7_21_20_110_A3 metaG | ecosystem: Engineered > Bioreactor > Semi-continuous > Anaerobic >... | reverse complement strand
GGCACGGCTGCTCTTGGGACCGGGATTACGGGCCGTTTGAACCACTGAAGAACTGAATGATCTGAAGCACTGTATCCACACCTATTCAGTGCTTCATAGATTTCAGTGTTTCAGCGGTTCAAATGTCTGCGATGGTCATCATGATAGAAGTTCGCCGTTCCCGCACCGTGGATCGAATGCTCTGTAGCCTGCAGGCACGGCTGCTTTCGGGACAGGTATTTCGGACCCTGGAGAGCACCCTGTTAGGTGCGGTCATGAGCCTGACAATGCCGTGCCGCTACGCGTGAGAATTCCGTAAATATAAAACCTGCTCTTGAAAGGGAGAGGCGTGGGGAACGAACGGCAGTACATGATCCGACCGGCGAAGCAGGGGGAGGCAGGGGAGATCCGCCGTATGGTGTACACGGCGCGCATCAATCCTATGGGCCTGGACTGGCGGCGGTTTGTAGTGGCTGTTGACCCGGACGGCAGATTGGAAGGCTACCGTTCTACCGCTGAACTATGCCCGCATGTTTGGAAGTTCGTCTCAAAAAATCGAGGTTGAGTTGTTATTATTCTTTTGTTTTCTTTATTCTACCTTTTTCTTTTCTAAACCTTTCTTCACCTCCGTTTTTCTCCGATCTCGATATTGTTGGTTAGCTACGGTTAACCGTTTTCCACTCATACAAGACCGTAGCGCTCAAGTGTGCCATATTTTACCCAGCAATGCCAGGTAAGTCAATCTGCCGGTTTACAGATTTCCAGAAAATGGATAAAAGAGTTGCTATACCTGCAATATTTCTATACAATAGTAGCATCTTTTTACTCCGTCCATGATCTTCCAAACCTGATGGAGCAAGATGTCCCAATACATTCCCACGTTTGAACTCGTCCTATCCGGAGGCAGTGATCCGCGTGTCTTTACTGCCTGCGCACCGGGCGAGGAAGAGAACGGCGCGGTTGAGAACAGCTTTGAATGGCGCTTCGACTCCACCGCCCTGAACCTGGACCTGGGGGAGCTGGCCCGGGCTGCCGTAGCCGGCGAGCCGCCGAAAAACGATGTCCATATACAGGTTGGCCGGCGTTTGTATGAGGCAGTTTTCTCCGGGCCGGTGGGCGTTCTCTGGCAGGAGCGGCGCAAGCAGGTCGGTCGCAAGCGCATACGCCTGGCGCTGCGGATTGATCCCCAGACCGCGCGCCCTCTGTTGAATTTGCCCTGGGAATTTTTGCACGATGGTCAGGAGTTCCTCGTTCTTAACAGGCACATCGCGTTCTCCCGGCTGCCCGCGGATATCTCCCCCGAACCGTTTGAGAAACTGGATGAACCACTCCGCTTGTTGGTCATCATCGCCGCCCCTCACGGCCTGGACGAGAACCAGGTGTTGAACACTGCCCTGGAAGAAGAGATCATTATGTCTGCAACCGCCCCGGCCCGGCGTTTGGGGCTGCTTCAGGTCGAGTTTACTCCAAACGGCGTGCCGGAAACGCTGGCCCGTTATCTCAGAGAATACGACCCTCACTTGCTCCATTTCGTTGGCCACGGCTCGTTCGTGGAAGCCTACGATAGCGGCGTGCTGTTTATGGAGGCCGAAGATGGGAACAGAGTAGAAGTGAGCAATGTCAGGTTCGCAGAGATACTCATGGATTATTCTGATTCCCTAAGGTTTGTATTCCTGTCAGCCTGCCAGTCGGCGAAAGTTTCACGGAACTCAGCTTATGCCGATCTCGGCCCTCGCCTGCTATCCGCGGGTTTTCCCGCGGTGGTGGCGATGCAGTTCAGCGTCTTCAATCGCTCCGCGATCACCTTCGGAGGAGAATTCTACCGCACAGCCGTAGAAGGAAAGCCGGTGGATGAAGCCATGGCGCAGGCGCGCCTGGCCCTGCAGCAGAGCAGTCCGAACGGGGTGGACTTCGCCACCCCGGTGCTGTATCTGGTCGATCCTCTCTGCCTGCAGGTGGATGTCGAAGCCGCCCGGCAAAAAGCCCGTGCGGACATCCCCCGCGATTTGAGCGGAGTGACGGTCGCCAGCCGCTTTGTGGGCCGCAGCGCCGAGCTGCGTGAGTTGCAGACGAAGCTAGACCCCGGACAGGGGCAGTGGCGAGCGGCAGTGATCCACGGCCTGGGTGGGATGGGCAAGACCGTGCTGGCCGCCCGGCTGGCCGAGCGCATGGGCAGCCGGTTGGAGGGGGTCAAGACGATCCGCCTGTCGCCTTCCAGCACCGCCCAGGATATCCTGGATGGGCTGGGGGCGTTCCTGCTGATCCATAACGCCCGCTTCAACCTGCCGGTCATCTCCCAGTTCCACCAGATCAAAGACCAGCCCCTACCCTTGGAAGCCAAGGCGGGCTTGCTGGCCGAAATCCTGAAGCAGCTCCGCCTGTTGATCGTATTCGATAACTGCGAGGACATTCTACCCCACGGACAGCCGGTCTCGAAAGCCGCCCAGTTGAGGGGCGGAGAAGCCCAGACAGCCGCCGGGATAGACCCAGAGCTGCCAAAGCTGCTCTCGCTGCTGGTGGGAAGCGTGCCTGGGCCGAGCCGTTTCCTGTTCACCAGCCGGGTGGACTTCGACCCGGTGGAAGCGGGCCGGCTGGCTGGAGAGATCGGGCATAGAGACCTGGGGGAGATGGGCTTCCGGGATGCGGTCTACCTGATGGAAACCCTGCCGCCTTTGGACCGGCTGCCGGTCGTGATCCTGCCTGACGATGGGGGTTCTGTGCAGGGCGTTTCTATGCGAGACGTGTATGAGCGGCTGGGCGGACATCCCTACACCCTGGGGTTGTTTGCCCGGCATGCAGCGCGGTCCAGTGTGGGGGCAGTGCTGGAAGACCTGCGCGGGGTGCGGAAGGAGCTGCTGGAATTCACCCTGCTGGAAGGGGCGGTGGAAAAGCTGTCAGAAAGAGCCGGGCAGCTCCTGAAGCGGGGGGCGATTTACGCCGAACCTGTGTCGGTCGAAGGGCTGGCTTACCTGCTGGGGGACGAGCAGGATTGCATGCCTGAAGTAGGAAGCGAAGTGGAAGAGCTGCTGAGATGGGGGCTGCTGGCCCGGACGCCGGTAACGGAAGAATATGCGTTTCACCAGTTGGTGAAAGACTGGGCGCTGGAGCAAATGGGGGAAGAAGAACGGCGAGAGCTGCTTCTCCGGGCAGCATATTATTGGATTGCGGTGGGGCGGGAGTCGCGCAGCTTGAACCCGGAGTTGAACGCATGGCACTACCTTCAGGAGGCCGGGGAGTGGGAGCGGGCTTATGAAGTGCTGGATGAGATCACCGAATATCTGTTACGCTTTGGGCAGAATGAGCTGTTGTTGAAGCTGTTGGGAACGAGCCTAAATACATTGCAGGGGCATACGTTAGCGGTTGCGCAGCACACTCTCGCGGTTGTGCTTGAGGGACTAGGCGCATACTCTCAGGCGCGGAAGCTGACCGAGCAATCCCTTGCGACCTTCCAGAAATTGGGCGACCGGGTGGGGGTATCAAAGAGTTTGCATCAGTTGGGAATATTATCACTGGATCAGGGCGAGTATATCCAGGCGCAAGATTATACTGGGCAGGCATTGACTATCTTCAGGGAACTGAATGATCTATCAGGGGTGGCAAAGAGCAAGCACCAATTGGGGATGCTATTTCAGGCTCAGGGCGAATATACTCTTGCCCTTTCTCACTTTAAGCAGGCCTTGGAAATCTTTCAGGCACTGAATGACCGGGTAGGGGCGGCTGGTAGCCTGCACCAGTTAGGGATGATCTATCAGGCTCAAGGGGAGTATTCTCGGGCGCGAGATAGTTACAAAGAATCCATGAAGATAGATCAGGAACTAGGTGACAAGGCAGGATTGGCAACCAGTTTACACCAGTTAGGGTTGCTTCACCAACTTCAAAGGGATTATTCCCAGGCGCAAAGATTATATGAACAGTCCCATATGATATTCCAAGAATTAGGAGATCGGATGGGACTTGCTGGTGTTTTTCACCAATTTGGGATGCTTCACCAGGAACAGGGTGAGTATAACAAAGCATGGGAGTGCTACAAGCAATCCCTGGCGACAGCTCAAGAATTGGGCAACAAAGCTGGAATAGCGAAGAGCTTTCACCAGATGGGCAGGTTATACCAGGATCAAGGAGAATACTCTCAAGCCCGTAGTTACTTTGAAAAATCCTTGTCAATCTTGAAAGAAATAGGAGACCGAGCGGGAATCGCTAAGAGTCTGCACCAGTTAGGGATGCTTCACTATATTCAGGGAGAGTTTACACAGGCGTTCGATCACTATAAGCAATCACTACAGATCAAGGAGGAACTAGGCGACCGATTGGGAGTGGCCAGCAGTTTACATCAGTTGGGGATGCTGTATCAGGATCAAGCTGAGTATTTGCAGGCGCGATTATCTTACAAACAAGCCTTGAATATTTTTCATGAGCTAGGTGACCGGGCGGGGGTAGCCCGCAGCCTGTCACAGATCGGGCTGCTCAACGAGCAAGAGGGGCAGCTTGACCGGGCCGTGGGCAGGCTGGTCCAAGCCCTGGCGATCTTTAAACAGCTCGGCATGCCACAGCGGGAGCAGGTCCGAAGCGATCTGGAGCGGCTCAGGGAGAAGATGGGGGAAGAAGCATTTGCTGCGGCGGTGGATGGGGTGCAGGGAAGCACCGCCAGCGATGGACAGAGCCATGCTGACGGGATGAGCCAGGATGAGCTGCTGCGAGTGGTCGTCAATAATACGGCGAAGGTGCTGACCAGCATGCCGGAGAAAAAGGCCGAGTGGTGGGAGACCCTGGGGAAGTTGGAAAGCGAGCTGAAATCCCGGGAACAGGCGCAGTTGGCCTCTTATATGGGGCTGCTACAGCGGCTCGTCGAAGGTGCTGACCCTGAGCTTCTCACTAGGGAAATCCCCGAGGATTTTAAGTATGATTGGCAGGCATTACGATTGGCTATCGGAAGAGACCGCCGGTAGAGCTTTATAGGACGAACATTTCAATAGTTGCCAGGGGTAAAACTTACACCGGAATCCGTGCTGCCTGCTTCAGAAGATCACAGCTCCATCACCTGAAAGCTGACATCTCCCCCGGACTGCTGGTATCGTTCGTAAACCCGCTGCATCCTCCCGAGTGTTATATCCGAAATGTATCGGTAACCCTGTTCGAGCAGGACTGGTTCACGGCACGCTTCCGGCGATTGAACCAGGATGAATGTCCTCCGCCCCCCATCCTCCCGGTTTAGCTGAAGAACCGCTTCCCCAGTTGTCCCCGTCCCGGCGAAGCAATCCAAGACCAGGCTGTCCTCTTTCCCGAACACCTGCAGCAGCCGTCTGACCAGGGCAACTGGCTTCTGACCGAGGAATCCCGGAATATATTCTTTTGACATCCGGTTAACCGGTCCGATATGCCATACATCATCGATCGGAGAGTTAAAGAAGTCTTTCCTTTCTGATCGGCGGCTGTACCATTCGAATAACTCCCCGGTGGTTCGATCCCGATAAATCCCAAGGGCAGAGAGACCTTCTTCGAAGGAAAACTGAAATTTCCCCGATAACCGACGCACAGTAGAAGCCACGTTACGGTACTTGGTTTTCACATCTTGCACGGGGTTGAGATTCACTTTACCCAGGTTATTTGCATAAGCCAGGAAATATTCATGACTGTTTCGTAGGTGGTGAGGCTTGAACCGAGAAATAGCCCCATAACACCAGACGATTGTATTGACATAATTCTCCGCACCAAATATATCGTCCAGCAGCACGCGTAACCAGTGGACTTTCCTATCATCGATATGCACCAGGATCACACCATCTGAAGCGAGCAATTCTCGTGAGATTGATAAACGCGGGCGTAGAAAGTTCATCCAGGCATTCGGGTTAGCCAGGTTATCCTGGTATCCAGTATCACCACGCCCGCGGCCATAGGGCGGGTCAGCAACAATTACCCCAACCGTTCCTGCGTAAGCGGGCAGCAATCGCTGAAGGACTTCCAGGTTATCCCCAATGTAAAGATGGTGCTTAGTCTGGTCAAAATTTTGGGATAGAAATGGTCGGGGGATTGGAAAAATGTTTGGCACTTGTTTCACAATTAGCTGATCCTGGTAACAACCTGAATGAGTGAATAGATCGCCAACCAATTAAAACCGGAAAGTAATCGCTTTGAACCGACAAAAATGAAAACGAACCGGCGGCAAACTCACGCTGATGTCGCCTGTGCTGCGATTTTTTCTGATTAACGAAATCAATTTTTGGCTTGCGCCGTTTTACAACCCGGATTTTTCACATATAATTTCGCTATGACGGGTCATTCCATCTCCGCATATGCCGCCCGCCGCCTTGTCAATGGTTATATCCTTGACTGGGTCAGCGATTGTATGCTGGCTGGAGACCCGGATTTGGTCAGGCTTTCAAACGAGATTTTGATCTGGCGTGTTCCGGTCTACCTGACCCGGATAGGAGTTGGAAAAGTTGGGCAGGTGGGTTGGGTTGATGTCAATGCCGTGACAGGGGAGATCATAATATCTCCTGATATCGTAAACAGTATTGTGGATACAGCCAATCAGTTAGTTTTGTTTGACAAGCCAAGTAATAAAAAGGATAATAGTGATGCCAGCGGATGAAATTCGGCTATATGCCGTGTGAGCGCCCGGATGCGTCCAGGTAATCCTATATCCCTGGCGGTTATATTTTAAGCAGCCGCTCACCAATAGCTCTAATGGTGAGCGGCTTTTGTGTGTATAGTAAACCTAATACCTATTCTGACCTTTATTCGGTTCTGTTGTTGACACCTCCGGTGATTTTGTAAGAGGCCCGTGGTCTCTGAAATTCCCGCAAGTTGCGAGAATTTTTGTGTTTTCCGAGAGATGTGCATCTATGAGTTGATGAATGCAAGGGAAATCTCTACCTCCATCAGGACACTCCCCGTCATTGGGCTGCACGCTTTAAGGCAAAAATACAGCGGCGCTTGGCGTGCATGGATTATGATGCGCCATCTCGATGTCAGTGGTTCTGGGGTCGTCAAAGACGATGAAGCCCGGGCCTTTGCGGCCTCTCTGGGCATTCCTGCCCGACGCTGGAAACGATGGATGCAGGAGGCACTGAGCGAGGAGTTTCTAAAGAAAATCACTCGCCACCGAGATGGCAGAGTAGAAATCGTATATCAACTTGTAGGCGTAGGTCGCATCGCCAGGCTGCTGGGCTGCACGACAGTTGGCTCACGACCAGTTGACATCCCGGCCGATCTCTTGACTGTGGAGAATTGTATCGCCTATGTCTGGGCCGCATTTTTGGCAACTCTGCCCTCCGACTGTCCGATTAGCCGGGCAGCGATGCGAGATATAACCGGCATCCCCGAAAGATCGCAGCTCCGTTATGAAGCTGAATGTAATATTCGGGTTACTCCCAACTATGCCGTTACCACCCTGCCGGAAGAGTATCTCCCAGGAGTCCAAGAATTCGAGATTGGCCATGCGTTTATTCTCCGCGATCCAGACACGGGTAAGCGCGTGGTCGCCTGGAGACTGCCCAACAGCTACTTGGTTCTAACACCCGGCATCCGCACTCGAAGACGTGGCTCTACCAGCCGGATCAACCGCGAACTCAAACACTCCCTCTCGGCCAATGTGAGCCGGGAGCGGGACATGGTTCGCGCTTACCACAACAGCGAGGCGAGCCGGAAAGCGGCTGTTTCCATGATGCGCCGAAAGGATATAAGGGGGGAGGCTTACGACCGTCCCCGCCGCCTGCATACCCGGCGCACCTGTCGCAAGCCGCACCGGGCCAACCTGTACGATGTCGAGGAGGCCTGAGCCGTGAAAGCCTGTGACCATAAGTGGCGTGGGTTATGTGAGCCTTGGTTGACTCTGATGTATCTGGGATTAACCAGGACTCCTGCCCGGCGGAAAAGATTGAGGGTCAACTCCTCCATGGACGACAGGGTCAGGCGAGGTCAGAGGATGCCGCGTAATCAAATCCAGTCTGTGGCAGCTCACCCACCACTGGCGACGTTGTTGGGGCTGCGAACCAGGGGGAAGCGTAAGCCTAATAACATCGCAGCGCAGAAGCAGCATGCTGTAGTACGCACAGGGACTGGATATGGCCACTTTCCTGCGGAATGGCAAATAATATTTGCTACCCAGTTGGAAAGATCGCTTGCGTTATACGAAATCTGTATCAGCGGGCAGGCGGAATTAGCTGGGACGGCCTGGCATGTGGCTCGTCGACCTCAGCTCCGCCACATCCTGAGCCAGAGAAATGCGATTTTTTCGAATTTCCTCGGGCGAGCCAAGGTGAAAATGTGCTGCCAGGGCCAGGACGGCCTCATCGCAGATTGCGTCGAGTAGATGATTTTTCTCTTGCTCAAACTCCCTGGTCAGGTTGTAAGCGATCGCGAGCAACGGCAGAACCGTAACATCCAGGCATGGGCTTTCCTGCAGCTCTCCGCCCGTGTCGGGCAGGAGAATATTGGACCAGTATAGGGAAAGGTAACGATTCCGGCTATACTGCTGTAACAGTTTTTCAGAGTCCACACCAATGGCGGCAGCAACATCTTTGGCCGGAATAAAGGCGCGCCACGGGTAAAGATAGGCGAGCGTAAAGGTATCCCCAAATACTCTGATCGTACGGACATCCAGCGGATGGATCGGTGGGTGGACCAGTGAAAAATCCATGCTCATATCCTCCTTGGAATCTCTGCTTTGTATTACGTGTGTGACCATTGAAAATTTGATTGCGTGAAGGTGTGGTTCTTAGCACATAAGTTCTGGTTACTTTTCATTATAGCAAAACTCTTTTCCATTATCCATAGGAAAATTGGTGGGAGAAAAACCAGAACTATGTCTAGAGAAGAATTCTGCGCACCGGCAGGAGGTTTAACTTTTCTGCTGGAAAGGAATAATTCCCTTTTTCGGGCGACTCGCCGCCTGGAGCTATAAAGAGATACCAACTGACAATATCGGGACAGGCGACTCCGCCTAGTTTTCGAATTGGGCCGGTGAGTGTTTGGCCATCGTACATTCGGGTGACGAACGAATTCCTATGCGTACGATTTTCTGAGGTGTGGTTTGGCGGATAGGGGACGCACCCTTTATTTCCGTATTCTTTGTCCCCTAACTGCTTCCGGCCGGTGAGCGGGGATACACAGCCTGGGATTGAAAGTAGGCTTCGGCACGTAGACGGGCGGAAAATGTATTTTGGCACTGGTAACCATCTATCAAGTGCCATCCCTGCAACAAGTCAGGGAGTTACCCCGAGCTTTTATAATTGACTATACAGGAGCATCCCATGACCGCTACCACCGACCTCGATCTCATCCGCCAGCTCAACCGCCTTTCCAATGAAGACCTGCACAGGGTCGCAAGCGCCATCCAGGCAATCATTGAGGCTCGCTTGGAGATGAAAGAAGCGGAGCAGGTGGGCGAGGAAGAGAAAGGCGCAGTCGTATCCGGCGGCCAGTTGCCTCCATCCAACCGGAAGAAAGCCGGGCGAGGCGGCCACTACGAGCTGAAAACCATTAAAGGCCACCAGTATTGGTATCTGCGTTGGCGTGATAATGGCATTCACCGCTCGCTTTATATTGGGAAATATCGGATGGGATCGACGTAATCCCTTCTGGAGAAAATGACAGCGGCATCGGGGAAAACGTAGCCGCCATTATTTTTCGGGCAAATGTTCAATCTTCCTGGCAGAACCGGTTGGTTACGGGTACAATTCAATTAACCACATTTTCACGACCAAACGATAATTATCACGCTGATTCCACAATCTGAGATGATTCCCAAAGCTGCCCATGCTCTGATCGAGAGCCGGTCGTTTGAGTGCATTCTGCTCGCTCATCCGAGAGTGGAGCTTTTACGCCAGGTCCAGGCGGAACTATCCAGGATTCCCAATTTGGCCATCATCTCAACCGGGCAGGAGCTGGGCCGATTTTTGCTCGACAAGCCGCGGGCCGAACGGGGGCGGCTTGCGCAGGATTGGCTTTTGGGGCGGGAAAGCGGGTCTCTGAAGGATATCGCGCTGCTCACAGAGATCGACCTGCTGTTTGAGCCGTCGTTTGGCCTAGACCCGCTGATGCTGTTCCGCCAGGCCGGCCGCCGCGGCCCGCTCATCGTCCTGTGGCCCGGCGAGTACAAGGGCGGCCTGCTCACCTACGCTGTACCGGAACACCGTCACTACCGCGTCTGGCATTCCCCGGATGTTCAAGTGTTCGCAATCGATTGAAATGACCGGGGAATAAAGCCGTCAGGATACGGTAGCAAAAAAATTCAAATTCAATGCATTATTAACAGAAAATGTAATGATATCGGCGGCCCGGCGTTAACTTTATAGAGGAGCTTCCCATGCTGTATCGCGACCTGATCCAATTCGACCCCATCGAAAGCGTTATCCAACTGCGAGAAGCAGACGAAATCGAAAGCGCCAAGCACCTAGTCAAGACCTTCGTGATCTCCGACCCGATGGCGAACAAACTGGTGGATGTGGTCTTTCGCCAGGTGCAGATCAGGCAGCCGCTGGACAATAAGGGCGTGCTGGTGGTCGGCAATTACGGTACGGGCAAGAGCCACCTGATGTCGGTGATCTCCGCGCTGGCGGAATATCCGGAGACCCTGCCCCTGGCCGCCCATCCAGGAGTCCGGGCGGCGGCAGAAACGATCGCCGGGCAGTTTCACGTCCTCCGAGTGGAGATCGGCAGCGTGCGGCGCAGCCTGCGGGATATCCTGATGGACGAGCTGGCCGCCGCGCTGGCCCGCTGGGGCGTGCCGGTGACTTTTCCCCCAGACGATCAGATTAATAACAACAAGGACCTGATCATCCAGGCGGTGGACCAGTTCCAGCAGCATTACCCGGGACAGGGCATCTTGATGGTGGTGGACGAGCTGCTGGATTACCTGAGCAGCCGGCCGCAACGAGCTTTGATCCTGGACCTGGGCTTTCTGCGCGAGTTGGGCGAGGTGGCGAAACTGACCGCTTTCCGCTTCATCGGCGGCCTGCAGGAAACTCTGTTTGGAAACCCGCGCTTCAGCTTCGCCGCCCAGCAGCTCAACCGGGTGCGCGACCGGTTCGAGCAGGTGAACATCGCCCGGCAGGATATCGCTTATGTCGTCTCGCACCGCCTGCTGCGCAAGAATGATGAACAGAAAGCCTGGATCGCCGACTACCTGCGCCGGTTTGCGCCGCTCTACGGGCAGCTCGCTGAAAGAATGGATGAGTTTGTCGAGCTGTTCCCGATCCACCCGGCCTATATCGAGACGTTCGAAGCCCTGACCATCGCCGAGAAGCGCGAGGTGTTGAAAACCCTGAGCGCGGCCAGCCAGGAAATTCTGGATCAGGAAGTCCCCGAAGACCACCCGGGTCTTGTCTCCTACGACCATTATTGGAAAGTCATTCAGGAGAAGCCCTCCCTGCGGAGCATCGAGGCCATCGCCCAGGTGATCGAAAAATCGGCCGTGCTGGAGGGCCTGATCCGCAATTCATTCACCCGGCCCGATCTGCAGCCGATGGCCCTGCGGATCATCCACGCTCTGAGCGTCCACCGCCTGACCACCTCCGACGTCCACCTGCCGTTAGGCGTTACAGCCGAGGGGCTGCGCGACAGCCTTTGCCTGTACCGGGAGCTGCCCTCCGCCCGCCGAGATGCGGGTTTCCTGCTCGACCAGGTCACCATGGCCTTGCGGGAAATCATCCGCACCGTCCAGGGGCAGTTCATAACCCATAACCCGGAGAACGGCCAGTATTATCTAGACCTGCTAAGGGTGGTGGACTTCGATGAGAAAATTCGCCGGCGCGCCGAGACTATCGATCGCGAAGACCTGAACGACTACCTGTTCGACGCCTTGCGCCAGGCGCTGAACCTCTCGGACACCACTTACTTGACCGGCCACAGCCTGTGGTTCTACGAATTGCCCTGGACCGACCACAGGGTCATGCGCCAGGGCTACCTGTTCTTTGGGCCGCCCGACGAGCGCACCACCGCCCAACCGCCGCGAGATTTTTACATTTACGTGATCCCCCCCTTTATGGAACGGGAGTGGACTGACGAAGAGCTGGCCGATGAGGTGATCTTCTCTTTGGTCGGCCTGGGGGCAGATTTCGAGCAGCAGGTGCGCTTATACGCCGGGGCGCGGGCCATGGCGTTGGAGTCCACCGAACACCGCCAGGAATATGCCGACAAAGTCGCTTTTCACCTGAAAGGTTTGAACGCCTGGCTGCGAGAACACCTGACCGATCACCTACACGTCACCTACCAGGGAGTGGATGAGCCGGTCAAGGCCGTCCTGCCACGCGCCGCCAGCACCGCCAGCCAGACCATCGAAGACCTGCTGCGCCTGGTGGCCTCCAGCCTGCTCGCCCCGGAATTTGCGGAGAAATACCCACATTACCCGCGCTTCAGCCGCGCCAGCCAGCCGGTCAGCGACGAGGCCCGCGCCAACAGCGCCATGGAAGCGATCCGTTCGATTGCCGGCCGGGGGCGCACGCACCTGGCAACTGCCGTGCTGGAGGGCCTGGAATTGCTGGATAACCAGGGGAACTTGCGCCCTTACAACTCACGCTATGCCTCGCGGTTGCTCCAAATTTTGAGCGACAAAGACGAGAACCAGGTGGTGAACCGGGGTGAGGTGATCGAGGTGGTCGCCGGGGGGATTGAGAAACCAATCGAGCAAGACCTCTGGTTTAAGCTCGAACCGGAATGGGTGGTCGTCCTGCTCCTGGCGCTGGTGTACAACGGGGATATCGTCCTGAGCCTGGACGGGCGAGAGGAAATCGACGCGGGCAGCATCGAGCGGGTACTCACCTGCTCGATGGAGACGCTGGCCGATTTCCGCTTCTACAAACGCCCGCGCACCCTACCCCTGGCGCTCTGGACGCTCATCTTCGAGGGGCTGGACCTGCAGGCCGGATTGATACGCGATGAGAACACCCGAGAGAGCGGGGTGATCGAGCTGCAGCGCGTGGTCGAGGCCGAGCTGCAGCGCATCGTGCGGCTGCAGGAGCGCCTGCAGAACGGGGCGCAGCTTTGGAATAGACCCGTGTTCACCGACCGCTTGACCTTTGTGGTAGAAGCCGGAACGGTGATAGGTTCTGACGCTCCGACAGTCACCCTATCCGCCACCGAGCTGCTGCCCGGAGTGCGCGGCTATAAGCAGTTTCTGGAAGAACTGCGCCGCTTCAATACGGTGGGTAAACTCCGCAATCTGCGAAAAACCCCGGGCGACATCGAAGTCGCGCTGGATTACCGCCGGACGGTGCAGCGAGCCGGCCAGTTGATGGAGATGGTGGACCAGCTACAGCCTCTCACCACCTACCTGGCAACCGCCCAGGCCAACCTGCCCGTCGAGCATCCCTGGTCGCAGCGTGCGGCGCAGATCGAGGAGTCAACACTTGAACGTGTGCGCCGTGCAGGTAAACCGGGCGAGACGGGAATCCAGGCGCAGTCTGAGCTGGCCGCTCTGACGAGAGAGCTGAATGCGCTGAAGGCGGACTATATCGCCGCTTATGCCGAGCTGCACCGGCGAACAGTTCTTTCCCCCCAGGCAGATGACCGCCGAACCCGGTTATACAACGACCGGCGGCGGGACAGCCTGGAAGAGCTGGCGCGTATCGATCTACTGACGCGCACCGGTGAGTTGGAGACCTGGAAGCAGATGATCACCTCGCTGCCGGCCTGCCGGGAATTCCACGAGCGTCTGCTTGAAAGCGCCCCCACCTGCCGCTGCGGCCTGCGCCCGGCGCAGCGGCAGGTGGGGATGTTCGCTGCGGATGTGATGTTGGAAAACCTGGATCGCCGATTATCGGAGATTCTACGCAACTGGCGGCAGGCCCTGCGAGCCAACCTGAGCAGCGAAACGGCCCGAGGCAGCCTGGAAGCGATGGCGCACAGCGAGCGCCAGCCAATCGAGGCGTTCCTGGCGCAGAGCGACGAAGAGGAGACTCTGCCGCCTGGGTTTGTCCCAGCGGCCATCCAGGCGCTGCGCGGCATCCGGGCGGTCACCCTGACCGTTGACGAACTGGTGTCCGCTCTCAAAGCCGGCGGGCTGCCCTGCACGAGGGAGGAACTCCTGAACCGCTTCCGGCAGTATGTCGAGAGCCAGATGCGCGGCCATGACGCCCGAAATACCAGGCTAACTCTGGATCAATGAGAAGACGTTATTGAAAATCGCATAAAGTGGGAGAAAAAAGACGCCGGATAGGGTCAAAACCATCAGTGGCATTTACTCCGAACAGTTCGGACATGCTCGTCAGTAGTTCTCCATCCTGGCCTCAAGCAGTTACTATCGAAAGGAACTACCATGAAATCCCCACAGCGCTTCCTGATCGTGTCGGTCATCCTGATCCTGGCGATCACCGCATGCCGGTCGGCAGCTCCTTCCAGCACGCCGGAGAACACAGGCGAGCAGCGCGCAGACCCAACGACTGCACTCCAACCGGAAGCCGGGCCGAGCGAACCTGCTGTTCCATCTCCCACCTCGCCACCCACCGCCGTCCCAACGCCCGCGGTCATCGAACTGCCCGAAGCGGAGCGCGAGCAGTTACTATCCACCTACAAGGCGCTGCTCCTGGTGCAGATCAACACCGGTCTACTTGAGGACACAGCCAGGAAAATCGAGAGCGGCGAGTTGAGCGGGTTCGAAAATTTCGGCGCGGTGCTGGTTACAGCCGCGATGTTTGGCGCATCAGAGGAGGCGTTCAAAGAACTAGAGCCATCCGACATTCTGAAAGATCACTGGCAGGCAGCGAGAGCCATTCACGACCAGACCCGCGAGCTAATGGGCCGCTGGGTTGACCAGGAGATCAACGCTGCGGAAGTGCTGAGTGAGATCGAAGAGCCGCTGGTAGAGATCGAAACCATTATGACCCGGGCTGAATCGGAGCTGGGAGAACGCTACGGGATCGACTCGAGTGAGATGAAAGCGGCCCGTGAAGAGATCATGACCAAAATGGAAGATATCTTCGCCACACCAACCGCGCTCCCTGAGGGTGTGGAAGGCCCGATCGCCGTTTTGAGCCACCAGCAGTATGTTGACCACGGCTATTACACCATCATAGGCGAGGTTCAGAACAACAGCGCCGAGCCAATGGAGTATGTAAAGGTCGTGGCTACTCTGTATGACGACCAGGAGCAGATGATCGGCACGGAGTTCACCTATACCACGCTGGATACCCTCCCCGCCGGCGGAAAGTCGCCATTCGAGATCAGCACAAGCGAGTATGATGGCGCGGCGACTTATAAATTACAAGTGCAGGGCCAGAGCGCGACCGCCGAAGAGCCGGCTCTTTCGATCCTAAGCCACCGGCAGTACCTGGATGGCGGCTACTACACCATCATTGGCGAGGTTCAGAACACCTCTGATGACCCGATGACTTACGTAAAGGTGGCGGCTACCCTGTATGATGCAGCAGGACTGGTGGTGGGCGTGGGGTTTTCCTATTCCACCCTGGACGCCATCCCTGCCGGTGGAAAATCGCCTTTCGAGATCATGCTCGGCCACTGGGAGGGCGCGGAGAGCTATGCCCTGGAAGTGCAGGGACAGGCCGGTGAGATGCTGCGGCAGGACCTGACCATCACCAACCACTACAGCAGCCCTTCCGGCGATTACCTGACTATCGAGGGAGAGGTGGCGAACCAGGGAACAACGCCGGCCGAGTTCGTCAAGGTGGTGGTCACCCTGTATGACGCCGATGGCAATGTGGTAGGCATCGCCTTTACTTACACCACGCTGGATGAAATCGCCCCCGGCGGTACATCTCCCTTCGAGATCATGACGGATCATTTGGATAGCTTCGATCATTACGAAATACAGGTTCAGGGACAGTAGGAGAATGACGGTGACGACACCATCTCAACAAGAATTTGACTCGTTGCGCCCCGAGCCGGCCGCGCTCGATCCCCAAGAACAGGCCCTCCAGGCCGAAGCCCGCGAGCGCCTGCGCCAGGCTCTACAAGACCCCGCCTTCCGGGCCATCGAAGGCTTCCCGATCGGCACAGACGAGGCCATCCTGGCCCTCTCCGACCCTCCCTTTTACACCGCCTGCCCCAACCCCTTTCTGCCGGAGATCATCACCGAATGGCAGGCCGAGCGCGCCCGTTTGCGGGAGGAGCTAGGCCTGCAGGACGAAACCTACCAACGCGACCCCTTCGCCGCCGACGTCTCAGAGGGCAAGAACGATCCAATCTACAACGCCCATTCGTACCATACCAAAGTGCCTCACAAAGCCATCATGCGCTACATCCTGCATTACACCGACCCGGGCGACATCGTCTTCGACGGCTTTTGCGGGACGGGGATGACCGGGGTAGCGGCCCAGTTGTGCGGCGACCGGGAGGCGGTGCAGGCGCTGGGCTACCGGGTGGACGAGCAGGGGGTGGTCTGGGAGGGGGAGAAGGCCATCTCCCGCCTGGGGGCGCGCAAGGCCGTTCTGAACGACCTCTCCCCGGCCGCCACTTTCATCGCCTATAACTACAATACCCCGGTGGACGCGGCTGCCTTCGAACGCGAGGCCCGGTACATCCTGAATGAGGTGGAGCAGGAGTGCGGCTGGATGTACGAGACCTGGCATCCACACTGCGACGATCCGAACCGGGTGAAGGGGCGGATCAACTTTACAGTCTGGAGTGATGTGTTTTTATGTCCACAATGCGGTGAGGAAATGGTATTTTGGGACGAAGCTGTGGATAAAACAAATGGTGGAATGAGAAATCAATGGAATTGCTTAAGGTGCAGTGCATTGGTCGCAAAAAATCCCAAAAAGAGCAGTAATGCATTAAAAGCTGAAAGAGCTTGGGAATCATATTTTGATAAGGCGATCAATAAGGTGATAAAAAGGGCTAAACAGAGGCCAGTTCTGATAAATTACTCGGTGGGAAGGCAACGTTATGAGAAATCACCCGACCGAGAAGATAAGAATCTACTCAACAGAATTGAAGGTGAAGATGTCAGGAAGATTTTGCCTAAATATTTACTGCCCACTGGATATAATACTCAGCAACCGATGGAAAGTCATGGTATCACCTATGTTCACCATCTTTATACTTGGAGGAACGCAAATACCTTAGCCTCTTTATGGGAAAAAGTAAGTCAGTCAAGAATAAGAAGATGCTGTTTTTGGTTTACGTCAACATTATCCTGGTGTGGGAGAGAAAATCGCCTACATTTGGGCAATTATTTTGGCCGGAAAGGAGGTGTCATAACCAGTTTGCGTGGCACTTGGTATATAGCATCCCTTTCAGTAGAAACAAATCCTTTAGAGAGATTTTCATATAGAATAAAGAGTTCTCAATATCCAGGAAACTTCAAACTCGATAGAGCAGCCATTACTACTCAGTCGAGTTCTGATATCCGAACTATCCAAGAAGGAAGTATCGACTATATTTTTGTTGATCCACCTTTTGGAGGCAACTTAATGTATTCGGAATTAAATATCGCGACTGAAGCATGGCTTGGTGTGTTATCGAATAATAAGGCTGAAGCGATACAGAATAAGATTCAGAAAAAGGGACTTCCAGAATACCAAAAATTAATGGAACTATGTTTCAGAGAATTTTTCAGACTGTTGAAACCTGGCCACTGGATTACTGTTGAGTTTCATAATTCGTGGGACACTATCTGGAACATCATACAAGAATCCATAATTAGAGCCGGTTTCATGATCGCAGATGTCCGAACCCTAGATAAGGGAAAAGGCAGTTTTAAACAAGTTACCACAACTTCCGCAGTAAAACAGGATTTAGTAATATCCGCATATAAACCCAATGGAAAGCTAGAAGACAACTTCAAACTTAAAGCAGGTACGGAAGAAAGCGTTTGGGAATTCATTCGTTATCATCTAGGAAAACTACCAGTTATTGATAGACGAGAAAATCAACTTGTTGTCAATCCTGAACGACAAGCCTACTTGCTCTTCGATCGCATGGTGGCTTTCCACATCCAGCACGGCGTTTCGCTGCCCATATCTGCCCCGGAGTTCTACGCCGGGCTGGAGCAACGCTTCATACCCCGCGATGGGATGTACTTCCTCCCCGAGCAGGTGGCGGAATACGATCGGGCCAAGCTGGAGGCTGAAGGGGTGGTGCAAATCCCGCTGCTGGTGACGGACGAAAAGACCGCCATCGCCTGGCTGCGCCAGCAGCTCGACCCGCAGGTGGGAGGGCCGCAGACCGCCGCCGAGCTGAACCCGAAGTTCAAAATGGCCCTGTACCAGGCCAAACACGAACTTGCCCCGGAGCTGTCCGACCTCCTTCAGCAGAATTTCCTGCAGGACGAAGACGGCCGCTGGTACATCCCCGATCCCAATAAGGCCGAGGACCTGGAAAAGGTGCGCCAGCGCGCCCTGCTGCGCGAGTTCGGCGAGTACGTGAAGGGCCAGGGCCGGCTGCGCCAATTCCGCACCGAGGCGGTGCGCGCCGGTTTCCTGGACTGCCTGAACCGGCAGGATTACGCCACTCTGCTCAAGGTCGCTAAACGCCTGCCGGAAGAGCTTCTGCGTTCCGACCCGGACCTGCTGATGTACTATGACAGCGCGCTGTTGAGGAGCGAGAATGGCTGACGAGAATCACGCCGGCGTGGCTTCCCCGACCGCTTCTCAACTGATGCAGGTTCTAGTGGTGGGCATTTTTTAGGCCCGGACCGGATGAAACACGGTGGAGATTGTTCGAAATGGTCGTCCAGCATGAACCCCTATTCAAGCGCTCAGTCAAAACTTAGTGACGGCAGTATTCGACCAGATTCAGCCGCACCTTCATGACCCGCACAGCATATGAGATGAAAAGCACCGAGGAGCTGCAGGAGGAAATTTCCCGAAGGTGGAAAGAGTTCTTGGAGCATACCTTGCCCAAGCTGGATGCGGTGCTGCGCGATGAAACGTAGCTGTGGAGTAAGAGCGATTTGTAACGAGATGATCCTCTCGTAGGCCGCCAACCTGAATGAACAGAATACGCCTACCGCCTATGCTCGCACGTATCCTCGCCCATTTTCCTCCACACACTCACCCGCTCACCCTGGCCGGCGATCCTGACGGCCTGCTGGCGGGCGAGGCGGCGCTGGTGGAGCTGGCCGGTCGCGGCTTCCGGATCATCCAGGAAAGTGACCCGGTGGTCCTGCGCTGCCAGGTGGAGGCGGCGCGTCCCTTCTCCCCGGAAAACCCCCTGCTGATCATCACTCCCGGCGATCCGGAAGAGCTTCCGTTCGATCTCTGGCAGCAGGCACACCGGGTAACCCTGAACCTGCACCAGTTCTTCCCTACCCTGGCTTACCCGGTGCTGAAGACGCTCTCCCCCCGACAGTTGGAAAAAATAACTGCCCTGCAGCCTGACGCCCGTTCCGGCGGGGAGCGCCTGGGCCGGTTGGCGACGATGGACACCCTGCTCCGCCAGGTCTTCGATCTCGACCTGGAGGCAGTTGGGCGGCCATATGTCTTGATCGCCTGGCTGGTCCATCTGCACGACCAGCTTGGCACGCTACCAGAGCCGCTCGTTGGGCGGCTTCTGGAGCATCTGCGCAAGTATCCGGACTACCAGGAATGGGATTTGCCCGCCCTGCTCCAGAGCAGGGAGGCCTTATCAGCCTTCCTTCAAACTGAATGGCAGACATATCTACACACCCCGGCCGGGGGCGAGGTGCGTGAAAGTCGCCTGCCGTTCCACCAGGATGAAGGCTTGCAGAACCTGCTGCCCTCTCTCGTGCGCAAGGGAGTGCTGACCCCGGAGACCGCCGGGGCGGCGGGAGACCTGCCCGAATGGGCGAAGGCCGGCGTCACAGCGGGTGAGGAACACCGCCATGCGCTAATATCTACCCTGTTGGACGAGCTGGCCGAGACTGCGTGCGGCTTTTCGATCCCGGTAGGGTGGGAAGAGTGGCAGGCTGTGGCGTTCCGGTGGGCCAGGCTGAATGCCCTGTGGCACGCGCCGGAGAGCGCGCCGGATGAGCAGCAGGCGCAGCAGCGAACCGCCCTGGCGGGTGACCTGGACCGCTCCTTTGCAGCCTGGCTGGCCGGCCACTACGCCCCCCTTGGGGCGCAGCGCCTGCCTCAGCCGAAGCACGTTTTCCACGTCCCGCACTATCTAGCCTATTTGAGAGGACAGGGTAAGATTGAGCGCGTCGCTCTGCTTGTCCTGGACGGCATGTCGCTGTGGGATTGGCTGGTGGTCCGGCCGGCCTGGGAAAGCGATCACCCTGGCTGGCAGTTCACAGAGCGGCTGTTGCTCGCCCAGATCCCGACCATCACCGCCCTCTCGCGGCGCTCCTTGGTCTCCGGGCTGCGGCCGGCGGACTTTGCCGCCGATATGGAGCATATGCCTGCCGAGAAAGCCCTGTGGGCCGGCTTCTGGTCTCGGGGTGGCCTGCCGGGCGAGTCGGTGTTTTATTCCACCCTCTCCCTGGATCGCCAGGACTACCCGCCGGAGGTGGACAGGGCGCGCCTGGCTGCCCTCTGCCTGGTGGATGATACCCTGGACCGGCTGGTCCACAACGCCGTGCTGGGCGCGGCCAGCCAGCAGGCTGCCCTGCGCCTGTGGCTAGAGCGCGGGAGGGCCGGGAACAGCGAGCCGCTGGAGCGACTGATCGACCGCTTGATCGAGCGCGGCTTCTCTGTATTTCTCGCCAGCGATCACGGCCATGTGGAAGCGCAGGGGATCGGCGCGCCGGCCGAGGGCATTCTGGCCCAGACCCGGGGGAAGCGCGCCAGACTTTACCCGGAGCGCCTGGCGGCGCAGCGCGCGCAGGGGCTGTTCCCGGAGAGCATTTTGTGGGAAAATGATGGACTGCTGCCTGCCGGACTCAGCGCCTTGTTGCCGGACGGCAGAACAGCGTTCGCGACGAAGGGGGAGGCCGTCGTGACCCATGGCGGGGTTTCGCTGGATGAAGTCATCGTTCCGTTTGTCCAAATATCTAAGCATTAGCCGAAATGGAATAGGAATGCAGAAAAGTATAGGATTAAGCAGGACCGTTCGTTTAGATTGGTTGGACGCCGCGGCCGGATTGTGCCTTGAAAATGAGCCGCCGCAGGAGATTCGCCGAAGACTGTTTGAAATGTTAGAACCAGCTCAAAAGGGAGCGGTGGAACGGGAGCGCATCGTCGATACCTTGATGCGAGCCTGGGCGAAAGCCAAGCCTGAGCTGAAACAGGCAGGGTTACACTTGTACCAACAGGTTGAGAACCGGGAGGAGCGCCTGTGGCTGCATTATGGGATGATCCTGGCCCAATACCCATTTTTCCGCTCCTGCATGGCTTCGATCGGTAAAATTGCCCGCACCGAAGACCGGGTGACGCGTCCAATAATAAAGGCGCGGATCGCCAGAGAACAGGGAAACCTGGGCGGGAACGAGCGAGCCGTTGAACGGCTTTTTGTGACCCTGGTGGATTGGGGTGTGCTGCTCCCGGACGAGAAGAATAAATCCTTTTCCATCCAACGGCAGCAGTTTTCGACATCGAAAGTGGAATTAGAGCAGTGGCTTTTATCCTGTGCCATGCAAGCCTACCCGACGACTAACATCCCGTTCAATGATCTTCTGGCGCTCCCCGAGTTATTCCCGTTCCGGTTTTCAATCCGGGTCGATGATCTGCGCTCTCATCCGGCTTTCGACGTCCAGCAGCAAGGCCTCGATTTGGTTATGGTGCAGGCCGCGCAGCCGCGGCGCTGAGTTAGGGTGCTGCCAGTGACAATTCTTGAGCGATAGCCCCGATTTGCACCCTAATCATTGGTGATCCTTCGGCTCGTGGAGAAATCCGGCCAGGCGTCAAGCAGGAAGCTGCCGGGCCTGCATCGCCAACCGCTTTCGCGCTGTAACTTGCCCTTATGCCGGAGGACCAGGTATAGAATTTTTATCATAATTTTTTTATACCTACGATGCGGAGGTTGGCGAATACCCAGCAATCGGAATAGCTTGAGACACTCCTCACCGGCTTTGATCCCGCCCATTGGTCTGTTGTTATTCAAATGGCCCTCGAAACCTACCGAAGGCCATTTGAATGGGCAAGTTACTCGTGCAGATGCGTATCCTGGCAGCTTTGGAAATGCTCAAGCGCGGCCAGGATGTACTCTGTCAGCGACGTATATCCCCACTGCTCTGCCAGTGCTTCTGCTCGGTCCTTGTCCACAGTGGACGGGAACAGCAATTCGTGCTTTGAGTTCGCGGACTGTTCCAGGGGCAGGTCGCCGAGGATAATGCGGTGCGAGCTGCATTCGTGAACATACCCGCGCTTTCTGCGAAGTAGGTCCTGCCACAGTTTCTCCATGTCATCCCTACTCTTGCCCGGGTAAAACCGAAAACAACGGTCGAAGATTTCCCGAGGGATTTCCAAGACAGGCTTGGCTTCGATCAAAATCGCCAAATTCCACTCACGAAACTCAGTGCCGTTGAATTCGCAGACCGCTGCAGCAAACTCTCGGCAACTCCAAACGTCGGGGACGGTGATGCTCGCCATACTATTCTCCTGTTCGTCGTGGTCAGCAGTCTGCCAACGACCTCGTTTATATAATCCACCAGGCAGCTTGTCTCAGGTGGTCCGATCTAACGAAGAATAACCTTGTGATATTTCGCAGTTATTACTGGCAGCCACCCGGGCAGACATTGCCCGGGTAGCCTTAGATGCCTTAGTGTCCTACTTCGCCGGACACTCACCCACTCACCCAGGGTGTTATGGTGATACCCCAGTTCTACCGGCCCGGGTAAGATAGACAGCGCAATTACCGGAGCAGCCTACTGGGCTAGCGGCTGGTCGCTGAGAATGATGCACTGAGAAGTGAGTTCGTGGTAGTAGCCGCGCTTCTGCAGGAGCAGGGCCTGCCACGCCTGGTCGCGTTTGTGTTTGCCTGAAATGTTGCTGATAAACCGATCGAAGATTTCCCGTCTGATCTTCAGGACCGGAGCTTGGATGGTAATCTCAAACCTGTCACCCGCGAGGTGACCAGAGTTGAGATCGCAGATCACTTTGGCGAACTGCAGGTTTTCGGAGGTACGAGGGATCGTGATGCTGGCCATGATAGTTCCTTCTCTCTTTGGTCAGCGGCTAATGACCACTGACCAGTCGTTGGGTTGTCCGGCTTGCCGGTCCTGGCTCAGGAGGGCTGGCCCTTTTGCGAATACACAGCTCAGAAACCATAGCCCTGCCAGCCTGGACGCTTCGTCTGATCCGATATAGCCCAAACGCGAAGCGAGACGGAGTTTCACAGGCAGGGTTGTCTACCTGATAGGCTTATGGGGACTGAGAGGGAAGGTGTAGAGCAGGGTGGCGAGAACCTCGGGCGGATAGCCGCCCGCGGCTTGAGTACCCAAACCAACTCTGAGGCTTGCTTTCCCGACCAACTCACCGTGTGAACAAGGTTAGTGGCAGCCATCTTCGTGGTATTGTCAGTCTATTAGGGGAAGACAATCTATCAGAATAACGGCTGGACTTGATTGCCGGCCGGATTCGGGGAAGAAAACGGGCGGCCCGGGCGGCTGCCCGCCCGGCGCTTTGCCGTAATTCTCCCCTGGCATCATTCCGCTGCTTGGCAGCAAGCCGTCCAGATAGGTTTTCTGGTAAGGAGTGGCTCAGAACCCGGCCTTCCGGATAACTCAGGGCGACCTATATGCCCGGTTGAGCGGGATGATCTATTGGTCGGGCTGTCTGCAAGTTGTTAGCCCCATGTGTCTGATCATTGAAAATCGACTGTGAAAGCCGCCTCTCGATGGGTGGGAGAACGCGCTCCCGAATAGGAAAAATGTCATCGAAAAATCTGTGACATTTTTATGACATCCTTTGACCCTGAAACGGCCGCAAGCCTGGCCGGGCGGCTATATCGGTAGTGACAGCCTAGAGCTGCAGAACCTACACACTGTTTGGACAAGGAGCTTACGATCGTGCAACACAATAACCAGTTGGACATGCAGGTTGAAGTTTACGGTAAGGCGGCCGAGGGGCTGCAGAAGCGTATCGGTGATTTCGGCAACGGCGTGAACAACGCCCTGAACCGCTACTTCGCCGCGCTGGCCGAGGCCCGGAAGAAGCTGATCACCAAGTTCAGCGCTAACGAGTGTGGCCTGATGGTGGATGCCTGCTGCAGCACCCTGTTCGATGACGCCAGCGGGGTTCGGGAGTTCCCGTATCAGATCGAGGACGCGATCGCATTCGAATACCTGGATGTGAAATGGGGTGTAGACGGAAGGGAACTCGTCGAGAAGCTCAACGCCCTCAACTTCATCGAACGCGCTGCCTTGGTGGACGCCATCGAACGCTGGTGGCAGGTGGACCGAGACGTTGAGCTGGAATTCGGAGAACTCCTGACCTGGGAGTAACCCAATTGAAAGAGCGTCAGTGGGATGACGCCAACCTCGAACACCAACGGCCTCATCTATCCGGATAGATGAGGCCGTTGGGTTTTTCGTTACAGTCTAGCTGAGAGAGATCGGCCCTGCAACTTTATCCCATTCCCCCTCCTGTCATTCGGAAGCGCCTGACCGAACCTCATTTGCGTAGTTGGCGTCGTACCACCTGCTCCTCACTGCGATGGGAGTGGGGACGGCCCACCCGGCGATCAGCATCTGCCCGTTTGGCTGCAGGCTGGCCAGGATTCGGCGCAGCACCTCCCGCCCCGGCAGCCCGGCTAACGCCGCCTCCACATCCCTCTCGTCTCCGAGCCAGCCGCAAATCCGTGTCCCAACCTGGCTTAGAACCTCCTCGTTGATTTGTGACGGTCTCTGGTCGATGAGCCAGGTCGTCACGTAGGATTTCCGGGATTCCCGCGCCAGGCTGCCAAATACGGTTTGGCCCAAAGACTGCCGGTCCAGGAATTTGTGCGCTTCCTCCGTCACTACGACCAGAGGACGCGGCTCGTCTTGCTGCGTGCTGCGGTAGCGTTCCGCGTCCTGCTGCCATACCTGGCTGATCCGCCTTGCAATCAGATTGGTTACCAGGAGAAAATCCAGGTCGGTCTCAAAATGCCCGAACGACAGGGTGACATGCTCGCCTCGCTGCAGGGCGGACAGCATTTGTTGGATGCTGTCCTGTTCTGGCTGTTCCACCACATATCCCAACCGCTTAATACGCTGTAGTTTGGACCATAGGGCATCGGCAGACGCCACGCTCACACCGGCTTTTTTCGCCCAGGCGGCCACACTCCCTGCCGCCTGTCCATCAGTGCGACTCAACTGGAGAAATTCTCTCAGCCAGTTCCTGCCATAGGTGCGGACCAGCGCGCTGGTAACTGTAGGGGTGGCATCGGTCAGGTTGAGTTCGTCCGCGAGCAGCAGAATGTCCGAGACCTGGATATCCGTCATTCCAAGTTCCAGAACACGATCCGGGCGGTGACCCCGGATGAGCGTTCCCCTTCCCAGGCCAAACGTGCATATCTGTTCCGGAAAAATAGACTTGAGGCCCGGAATCAGCGCCCCGGAATCGGTCGCGGTATCATCATAGGCCAGCTCGTTGTGCAGATCAATCGTCAGGGTGGCCGCCAGGTCCATGCGGATCAGGCCGGAGAGGATTACACGCGCGATCATCGACTTTCCCGTGCCGGTTGCCCCGTAAAATCCGACGCTCCTCCTGACCAGGTTTCGCATGTCGATGGCAACCGGGTGGCCTTGCTCGCGAGTATACCCGACCACCCAACAGCCGGGTTGATCCGGCTGACCAAACAGGCGCGCAATGTCATCCGCTTCGGCCAGGCAAACCGGTGCATGAAGCGGCGGTAATGATGTTGCCGGTACAGGTTTATTAGTTGTCGATCCGTCACCCGCCGGCATGCACAGATTAGTCATCAATTGGGCAGTGGGTTTCAGAGTCCGCCGGTTAACCCGCCGGGCCAGCCCATCCGGCAGCCGATCTTGAATCGGCCGCTCGGCAAAGCGGCGGTCACCTCCTGAATTGTGGGCCAGGTCGGCCACCAGTGCGTAGTAATCCCAGCGCTCCCCCAAAATAAGGACATACGCGCCCACATCAATTTCCTCCGGGACAATATCCAGGTCCGCCCGCAGGTGCTGTTTGATCCCGCCGCCGGTGATTTTACCGATGCTGGTGCGCAGGTTCGCCATCGGTTACTCCTTAAATATTTGCTGAATGCCCGGGTCAATTTGAGCCATGGCTTCCAAAACCCCTGTGAGGCCGGCGTAATCGTCCACCAGCAGCTCGATTAGATAATCTACCGCACCCAATATCCAGTCAGGAGAGCCGCCAGCATGGTGAGCGGCATGAGCTTGGACCAGGTGCGCAGCCACCACATCATTGATCGGTATGTCGTCCTGAGCTTCCAGCAGCAGCCGAAAATAGGTGTACGATGGCCCGCTGAACTCGATGATTTCCTGGGCGCTGCACAGCCTGATCTGCTCCAGACTGAGCGGCGGGCGGGGCGGGAGGGCGTGATGAATTGATGTATCCCGGTAGCCTACGGACAACACATCGATATATTGACCGGCCGCCCGCTGAAACTGATTGTCCGTCACCACCCCGCGCTCGATGTTCTCTGCCCGGGCGAGTTGGGCGATCAGCTCGTCGGAGAGCCAAAGGATGTCGGTGATGACACCGAAAACAAGGAGGTCAGTGTCAATCTCCGCGCAGACCAGACCGCCAATACGTGGTAAAGCGATCGTTTTCTCGATGCAGGTGAACCGGAAACTCCGAACGTTAGACTGCAGCAGTCGGCCAATGATTACGCCGGTTGTCATCGGATCATCTCTTTGCTGTCAGCTTTGGGTGAGGTAGGTGTAAGTCCTAAACCAGACATGAGGTAGGCACGCCGCATGCGAGGCTGGATAGACAGCAAGTCCTGGCGATCTACTCTGGCTGCCTCGTGCGCCCGGATCAAAACATATGGGTAGCGGACATTGGGTAGCACCTGGCATTGATGCAGGATGGCGGCCTGGATTTGGCCAAGCCGTTCAGCCTGCCCCACTAGGTACGCCGGGATTTCGATACGTGTGATTTGGGGGTCATCGTCGCTGCCCACATTCAGGAAAAACAGGTGTATTGCAAGATCGCCCGAAAAAGCGCCGCGCGCACGAGTGCGCAGCTCGAAAACGGCGGAGCGGTGGCCGGGTTGGAGAAGCGGCCCAAAAATGTCTCGATCTGTTAGCCCAAGCAAGGGCCGCTCCTGACGTACCCTGTGAAGCCGGCTATCGGGGGTCAGCGCGATTTCGAGCAGCCGCACCAGGAGTTCCGAGTTTGCCCCATCCACGTAACCTGCGTACGCAGCATCCTGGCGCTGCATCTGCTCAAACGCCTGGACACACTTCTTCAGGCTATCGAGATATTGCCCTCGCAGGGCCGGGTCTCGCGAACCCCACAGCTCCAGTTGGCCGTCCAACAGTCCCAGTCTGAAACCCTGACTCCCTTTGGCGGCAACGGTTTCCGCCAGTAATTCGCGCTCCCTCAGATCGCGGTATAGGTCCACGCTCTCCGCGGTAATTATCATGCCTTGCGACGTGAACCGTTTATGCTCCAGGAACAGCTCAGTCTCTGTTCGGATGACAGGCGGATCGGTCATCTCCGGGCAGAGATGGATGGTTACCGCCGCTGAATTCGTCAGCCCCCACCACATTCCCTGCTTGAGATCAGGCTGAATTTGCGATCCGTCTGTTCCCAAAAGGGTTGCGGGATTAGGGAGTGCGCCGGGGGCGTACTGAGCGGCAAGCGGCTCACAGGTAGGCGCAACGCAGCGCAGCATCCGGTCGATCTTCGCTGTCATGCGGCGGGCGGTCTCACCAAGTTTTTCTTGATTGCCCTGAGCATCGTGAAGCGCCTGGATTGCCAAATTTCTTTTTTGGGAGAGATCATCCCGGTAAGTGAGAATTTCACCTACGGCAGTGGTGATTAGGTTATCAAGCTGGAGATAATTTGGCGGCATAATATCTCCTGGAGTCTTCAGAACATGCGTTCTCAGGGATTATATCCCGGTCTTCACCCGGGTCAAGCAAAAAAAAGAGATGGACGTTCCCGTCGCCCTGAGCCACCCAAGCGGATCGGGAATACCGGAAGCCACCAGATTTTTCAAACTGCCGAAAAAATTGAAGTCTTTTGCTTTTCACCCGTCAAACCACAACTGGTGTTCTACGGGAAACCTTACGCCGACGCCATAAGCAGCAACACCCCGGTTAATCCAAAACCGGGGTGTTGCTGAGAAACCACCACAATGATGGTTTCGGTCTGCCAGGCTACTCCTCCTTTGGCAGCACCCAAAACACACTGAGGGGATACCCTCCACAATTGGAGTTGGTATACCCGATGATCTCCGCTTTCCTTTCGCGCGCCGTCCTATTTCGGCGGTTCGCCCAGGAAAAGTCGTCGTGCCTTTCAATGACCACCTGGCTTAACGACAGGCTCATCCGCCGGCAGTACGAAATCACGTTTCTGGCGCGCTGTCGGCCATAGTTCCGATGCCTGGCAACCGTCCAGGAAACCATATCAAGCGCTTGCTCAAACTCAGGGTCGGTAGTGTCGTCCATCATGATCATCCTCCAAATAAGGTGTACGGCTGCTAAAGACTGTATATGCGCCATACAATCGATATAGCCGCAACTGGTTATTAACGGTGCGGCGGCCGGCCGCCCGGGAGACCTGATGATCTGCTTCTGTTGTCCCCGGTGAGACTGCATGGCATTAGGTAGATGTAGAGTTCCCCCAAAAATCACTTTTGTTCATGATGAATTTTCCGGGATAATCATGCGACTCACTTCCTAACATCCTGACGAGAACAAAAAGGCTGCTCCCAAGGGAACAGCCTTTTTGTTCGCAAGCAATGGTTGCGCCTGGACTCGCGTATTTACTTGTTACCGCTATCCGGACTGGCTGATGCTATCCAGGTTTATTCGGCCTTCTGCGCCGAAACCGTAATACTATACACCTGCACTCCGGCAGCTCCGCCCATGCTGACGCTGCGGCGGGTCTGAATGTTCCGAAAGCCTGCCTGGGCGATCAAATCCAGATATTCCCCTTCAGGGATCGCCCCAAATACGCAGCCGGGCCAATCGGAGGGGTTGGCTGCCAGGTCCGCCGGATATGACCGATCGGTCACCATATCGCTCACCTCCAAACGCCCGCCATCTTTCAGGACGCGAAACGCCTCCCGGAAGACAATCCCCTTGTCCTCACACAGGTTGATTACACAGTTCGAGATAACCACATCCACCGATGCATCCTCCACCGGCAGGGCTTCCGCCTGACCCTGGCGGAAATCCACCTGATCGAAGCCGGTTTTTTGGGCTGTTTTTCGCGCCCGTTCCAGCATCTCCGGTGTCATATCCACCCCGATAACCTTACCAGTCGTTCCGACCTGGCGAGCAGCAAGGAAAGCATCCATTCCCCCTCCGCTGCCAATATCCAGCACGACCTCACCCTGTTTTATCCCCGCCATTGCCGTCGGGTTTCCGCAGCCCAGCGCGATTTCTGCGGCTTCCTGTGGCACTTGCGCCTGCTCCACAGGTGTGTAGCCCGGCACAAAACTCACATCCAGGTCATCGGTTATCGTAATTAGCTGGGAGGCAGTCGTATCGCTCGCACAGCAAGAACCACCATCAATCGTGGCTGAACTTGAGCAGCAGCCGCCCCGACCCTCTGCCGCCGCTCCGTAGCCAATCTGGACGACTTCTCTCACACCCTGCACCCGGCGCGTCCCCACTGCGACGAAGGTAGAGATGTTTGCCTGGCGATCCTCCGGTTTCGTGAGCGCAGAATTCTGCGACTCGGATTTGCAGGATTCTCCCGTTTGATCCACGATCACGTTGACTAATCCGGCATCTTGATACCAGTTTCTGATCTGGTCATGCTCGAATCCCTGCCAGACATCCGCCATCTCCGTTTTCAGCCACTCGTAAGGATGTGCGTCCATGTCCGTAATCACCAACCGGCCACCCGGACGAAGCACCCGGACCATTTCACGGATGGCTGCTAGTGGTTCGGGACAGTGATGCAGATACATGTTGGCAAAAACGGCGTCGAGGCTTTCATCCGGCATGGGAAGAGAAAGGCCATCCGAATGATAGAACTCTGCATTTTCAAAGCCCCGCAAATTTTCCCGGGCTACCTCCAGCATGGATTGTGACCCATCCACCACAATAACTCGTTTTACGACCGGCGCCAGCCCGGCAGCCATAAATCCCGTCCCTGCGCCTACATCCGCCACGACAAATTCTGGTCGCAAGTAGGCTTTGCGTATTGCTGCATCACGAACCGCCTCAGAGAAAAAACCAGCTCGCAGGTTATCCCATTCGCCGGCGACACGGCCAAAATACTCGGATGATGCGGGGGTCATACTCATATGTTATCTCCTAATAACAGAGCTGATTCATCGTAAAAATACGATGATTGAAAGACAAAAAAAACGACCTGAGGTTACGAACAGGATTCGCAACCATTTGACCTGGTATCTGCGTAGCCCGGTGGGCAACAATCGGGTAGCCAACCTTCGATCTGTTCTTTCAACCAACGGACTCCATCTGCATTGATGCAATAGCAGGTGGCTGGCCCTTCGATCTCGCCCTGAATCAATCCCGCTTCGCGCAGCACCTTCAAGTGCTGGCTCACCGTGGACTGCGCCAGTGGCGTCGTGGCGACGATTTCGTGCGTCATGCACATCTGTCGCTCGGATAGCGTCTGCATGATCTGAAATCGGATCGGATTGCCAAGGGCCTTCAGCATTTTCGCCAGCCGGCGTTGGTTGGGCATTAACTGTTTTACCTGCTTGAACTGCTCGCTCACTGTTTCCAAATAGCCTCCTTTCATCGTAATTTTACGATTTAGTCTCAGCTTGTCAAGGGGGAATTCTCCTAACCCTTCTTCTAGGAAAACGAGGATGTTTGTCACTGGCATTGATCGTAAAAAATCGGTAAATTGATTGGTGAAAGATAGAACCACGATTTGGGGAAAGCCAAGCTATTTTTGGAGTTGCCATGCGAGGCCTCAAAATTATCCTGGTTTTATGGCTTGTTCTGGCGTTGGTCGGTTGCAGTCAACAGGCGAGGCTGCCCGTTGCTGGATACGTCGATCTTGCCGACCGCCAGCCGCTGCCCACCCAAGCAGAAAACCATATTGCGCCATTACGTGTGGCAGTGGCCGCGGTTATTTCTCCGCAGGGTACTGTGGATTCATATTCAAGTCTCCTCCAATATCTTAGCGCGCGGCTCAACCGCCCGATCGAGCTGGTTCAACGGCGGACGTACCTGGAGATCAACGACCTGGTTGCGAAAGGAGAGGTAGACCTTGCTTTTGTCTGCACCAGCGCCTACGTGGCCGGGCATGACCAGTTTGGGATGGAGCTACTCGCCGCCCCACAGGTCGAGGGTGAAACGGTGTACTACTCGGTTCTCATCGTGCCGGCCGAAAGCCCAGCCCGCAGCATGCGCGATCTACGAAACGGAGTGTTTGCCTTCACCGATCCCATCTCCCTCAGCGGAAGAATGTACCCAACCTACCTGGTACAGGAGCTTGGCAGCAGCCCGGCACAATATTTCTCCCGTACATTCTTCACCTACAGCCACGATGACGCCATCCAGGCAGTCGCCAATAAGCTAGCCGATGGCGCGGCGGTGGATAGCCTCATCTATGATTTCGCCATCGCCAGAGATGCATCACTGGCTGAGAAGACCCGCATCATCCACAAGTCACCCCCCTTTGGCATACCACCCGTGGTCGTCAGCCCGCAAATCCGCCCCCAGCTCAAAGCAGAGCTGCAAGCCCTGCTCCTGGAAATGGATCAAAATGATGAGGGGCAACTTGCTCTCCAGGCCATTGGTGTGGATCGATTTGTGATGCTGGATGATAGCGCTTATGATGACGTTCGCAACTTCTTGAGCGATGTCCAGAGAACCCGATAAAGATGAGAACCCAAAGACTCTTTGACCGTTTTTGGGCGCTGGCTGGCGCGGTGAGCGTGCGAACCAAAATCCTGGGAATCGTCCTTGGACTGGTAGCTCTGCTAGGTGTTGTCTTTACCCTCCAGGCTCGATCCGCTCTGGCGCATACAATGACCGTGCAGTTGGAGGAACGGAGCATCTCAGTAACCCGCGACCTGGCGGCACGCGCAACAGACCTGATCCTGTTGAATGATATGTTTACGCTGCACCAGTTGCTCCTGGATACCCAAAGCAATAACGACGACTTCCGGTACGCAGTCATCCTTGATCCCCAGGGCCGCATTTTAGCCCACACATTTGGGGATAGCTTTCCAACGGGGTTACTGGAATTAAATACCGTTTCCGCATCGGATCATCATCATACCGTTGTAGTCGAGACGAACGAGGGCTTGGTGTGGGATACGTCCGTCCCGATTTTTGATGGCAGGGCGGGGATTGCCCGCGTCGGACTATCGGATTCCGCCGTCAGGCAGGCCCTGCAAACGCTCACCGGCCAGCTTCTCCTCACGACCGTTCTCGTTTCCGTCGTTGGAATAACAGCAGCCACCCTCCTGACCTGGATTATGACCCGCCCGATCCTGGACCTGGTGAAAGCCACGCAGGATGTGGCCCATGGAGATTTCTCGCAGCAGGTGCGGCGTTGGGCCAATGATGAAATCGGCGATCTGGCTGATGCATTCAACCAGATGACGGTTGAGTTGGCTCGGACCGATGAGCTGCGCAGGGAACGAGAGAATTTACGCCGCCAGCTTCTCGAAAAAGTCATCACCACCCAGGAAGAGGAGCGCAAGCGCATCGCCCGCGAGCTGCATGACAGCACCTCACAGACGCTGACATCCCTGCTGGTCGGGCTGCGAATGCTGGAGAATAACTGCCCTTCACCCCAGGTTCATGCCCAGGCACAAGACCTGAGAGAGGTCGCCGCAAAAGCCCTCGATGAAGTACACGATCTGGCTATGCAGCTTCGCCCGCGGGTTTTGGATGACCTGGGATTGGCAGCAGCTTTGGAAAGGCTGTTGAATGAATGGCGGGCAAGATATAAAATTCCCGTTGATTTAATGATCCATCTGGGGGATGAACGCCTTCCCGGGTCTGTCGAAACTGCCTTATACCGGATCGTGCAGGAATCGCTCACCAATATTGCTCGCCATGCCCAGGCAAAATCTGTCAGCATTCTGATTGAACGTCGAAACGGCGACGCCATCGCAGTAATTGAGGATGACGGAAAAGGATTTATGGTCAGCGAGAATGGGCTGATGCAGGGAGAGCAACGCTTCGGCCTTCTGGGAATGAGGGAACGGGCCGAACTGCTTGGCGGACAATTGACTGTTGAAAGCACGCCTGAGCATGGGACGAGTGTTTTTGTTCAGATACCCCATTACCAACCGGAGGCCGAATGACCCAACCCATACGCATTCTCCTGGCAGATGATCACGCCGTCCTGCGCTCGGGTTTACGGCTGCTTCTTAACGGGCAGGATCGCTTCCAGGTGGTAGGCGAGGCGGCTACCGGGACAGAAACGATCACACAGGTCGAGAAACTCCAGCCCGATCTAATCCTGCTCGATTTAAGCATGCCCGGTCTGAGTGGAATGGATTCCCTCCCGCTTCTGAGAAAGACAGCTCCATCGGCGCGCATCCTGATTCTGACGATGCATGATGACCCACAATATTTGCGCCGGGCTTTGAAAAGCGGGGCTGCCGGGTATGTCCTGAAGAAGGCTGCTGATGTTGAGCTGTTATCTGCAATAGAGGCCGTGTTAAGGGGGGAAATGTATATTCACCCGGCATTAACGCGAGTTCTCCTGGACGACCTGCTCCCCTGCCCCGATACATCCACAGAACTGAATGCCTGGGAAGCCCTGAGTGAGCGCGAACAGGAGACTCTCCGTCTGGTCGCTCTTGGATATACCAGCGCGGATATCGCCGAAAAATTAACCTTGAGCGTCAAAACCGTAGAAACCTACCGCGCCCGGGGCATGGAAAAACTGGGTCTGAGAAACCGGGCGGCTCTGGTTCGTTTTGTACTGAATAAGGGTTTGATCTCCACAGAATAGCAGCGCCCGGTTTACATTCAACCGGGCGCTGCTATTCTGCGTGATTTGAAAGCAAAAACGTTTAGCTCCGAATAGCCTGAAACCCGCACTCCTCTAACCGTTTTCGGATCAACGGTAGAGATATCTTATCGCCCATAGAGATTACGTCGCCGTTTACTATCACGATCGGGAGTTGGGCATCTGCCGGCAGGGGAGGGCAGTTAGGATCAAACAGATCATAATACTGCACCTGGATGGTTGCGCCGAAGCGTTTACCCAGTTGCTCCGCCGCCCAGGCGGCCACCTCTCGCCAGCTATCTTTACACCCATCCGCACAAGCAACCGGCGCACCGATGATCTGGACGATCCCTCTCCCTGCGCTCATCCACAGCACCCCGAATTGGAGTTCGGGCCGCAACACCCACTTTGAACCACTGCGTCTCTACCGGGACACAGCACTAGACCGGCGGTGATGATCTGGCGGGTGTTCTGTCCCTCGCAGAACGGACAGATCGGTTTCAGCCCGGCTTCTTTTTCTTTCACGGAAGCCCATACCTCGAACACTTGACTGCACGTTTCACATTGGTAATCGTATCTGGGCATTGGAACACTCCTTCTGGGGATCAGCAGCAAGACCGCCGGGCCAGGGCAGCGAAATCCACGCCCAACTGTTCGCTGATTTCCCGGTTGACCTCCCGCAGCAAATTTACAGCATTCGTTTGGGCCTGGCCGTATTCCATAATCGTTGAATTGGCCTGGACAGTCCTCTGGAGCTGGCGGAGGGAGTCAATATCAGACTGCCGAAGTTCGCCTTTCTGCTGGCGCGCCCTGATCTCACCTTGGGAGGTCCAGAGGCTGTCGAGCAAATCTACTGCCATTTGATCTGCCCTCAACCTGGCTTCCGCTTTTTGATACAGGACAAAAGGCTCGGAGGCAACCAGGTTATCGGCCAGAGCCTGGGCGGCTGCCAAGAGTTCGGCGGGCAGTATGGTTTCGTTCGCGTTCATCGGATGCTCCTATCCGCAGCAGCCAGAAGCGCAGGCGCTGCTGCCAAAGTTCAACCCGGTACGCTTGGACAGCAGGTCGCCGGAGGCCTGACAGATTGCGACGAGGCTGGCCTGCGCTTGAAAATATTCAGCAACTGCAGGTTGGCTCAGGAAGTTGCGGCGCAACCGCTCGAACTCTTCCCGTTCTGTGGGCGAGACTACATCGAGGGATTGCAACATCTTGATCTCTTCCTGTTTCGCCTGAAAGGCTCGGAGCGCCTCCTGGGCGGCCGGGTCTCCCTCCAGTTTTTCGCTCGCAGCCTCGAAAGCCAGATACTGCGGCGTAGCAGCCAGAATGGCTGCAAAATCCCGTGCTGCCTGGCGTACGACTTCTTCCGAGGTGACCTCCAGATCGTTCAGCTCGATTTCGTTCATTTCAGGACTCCTCTGATTATGTAAAACCCGGGGCTATCAACTTGCGGTGACAGTCTCTTGATCGGGGGCATAGATGCGTTTACTCAGGTCAGCCAGCAAGTCCAGACCCTTGACCTCCTGAGGCAGCAGCGGTATCTGCACCAGTGGCGTCGAAAAGCGGCGGGCGATCTCAGCCAGATATTTTTCCTGCATTGCCCGCCGAGCGCGCACGAAAGGTGTTGTGGCGGCTTCTGGCGGGATGACCTGGTTAGCCACCACCAACCCCGGCTCGATCCCCACCGTCTGCAGCTCCCGGGCGGCGCGTTCGGCCTCCAGCAGCGGGGTCGATTCAGGGTACATCACGTATGCGAAGGTGGCCTGCGCCGGGTCACGCATCATCTCGATCACCTGGGTAAAGCGCTGCTTGGCCACGTCATCTGCGGCGCTCGAATCTACGGAAGCGAAGATTTTGACATCAAGCTGCTGACTCCAATCCATGGGAAGCTCGATCAGGCGCAAAGTATGCCCGGTTGGCGCAGTATCAAACACCACTACCTGCCAATCCGATTGGGAGGCAAACTCGATGAACCGGTCGAATGCGGCCATTTCTTCGGTGCAGGGAGAGTCCAGCTCTTCCGCCATGACCCGGATGGCCTCTTCAGGCCGGCCACGCCGGCGAGCATCTTCGAGGATGCGGGTCTTGTAGGCCTCGGCGGCCGTCTTGGGATCGATCTTTGCCGCCCACAAATTGGGTTGACCCTGAACAGGAGAAGCGTTGTCGCCCACCGGCTCGCCCAGCACATCGCCCAGGTGCGCAGCCGGATCGGTTGTCAGCAGCAGGGTGCGGAAACCCTGGCGGGCCAGCCACACAGCGGTCAAGCAGGAAGCGACGGTTTTCCCCACCCCACCTTTTCCGGCAAAGAAGAGCGTCCGCCGGCCGTTGGCGGGCAGGAGGCGCGGCAGAACATCGGTCAACTTCGAGGCCACGAAGGATGCAGGTAACCCCTCGATTGAATAATCTCCATTCGCCGGGATCTGATCGAAGAAGATTTTTCCCACCTGGCGCAGGCGATCCAGGCCCTTGATCTCACCCGGCAGGAGCTGCATACGCTTTGCCGGCAGAGGCAGCTCGCGCTCGATCTGCTCCAGGTAGCGGGCCTGCATCTCCGCCCGAGCAGCGAACAATGGGTTAGCCTTCTCTTCGGGCGGGATGATCCCATTGACGATCAGTTGATGAGTATGGATGTTCAGCTTTTTCAGCTCGGCCACCGCCCTCCGAGTCTCTTTGATGGCGATCGCCTCGGGGTGGAGAACAAAGATGAAGGTAGTCCTGGCGGGATCGCGCATCGTTGCCAGGGCGCGCTCGTATTTACGCCTGGCGTCCTGGATAGCAGCCGCCGGGCCGATGCAGGTTTGCCCGCTGCTTTCGCTGGCATTTTGGATCGATTGACTCCATTCGGCCGGCAGTTCCAGCAGGCGCAGGGTGTGGCCGGTGGGAGCAGTATCGAAAATTACCACATCGAAAGCCGTTTCGTTATCAGCAGGCAGGTCAAGGAAATCAGTGAAGCGGTCGAAGGCGGCCACCTCGGCAGTGCAAGGCCCACTCATCTGCTCTTCCATCACCTGTACCATCTGGGGTGGGAATGCCGCCCGAATCGGCGACATCGCCCGGTCGATATACTCCCGGGTCGACTCGTCGGGGTCGATTTCCATCGCAAACAGATTGGCCATGTTTTCAATGGGAGTGATCTTGTGACCAATCGGCTGCTCGAAGACGTCTGCCAGGTTGGAGGCCGGGTCGGTGGTGACGATCAGCGTTCGTTTTCCTTCATCGGCATAACGCACCGCGGTGGTGCAAGCCATGCTCGTCTTGCCCACCCCTCCCTTGCCGGAGAAGAAGATGAATTTGGTTTTCATGATGCTGCCTGGGATAAAATTTCGTTAATTTCATTCAGGGTTGGATAAGCGCCACTCTTCACCACTTTGCCATGTACTACGACGATCGGCAGGGCAGCCATCTGCTGCTCGCGCACCAGGCGCATCACCTCAGCGTTATTCAGGAACACCTGCGGGTGGGTGGCCATCTGGTAGCGCTCCACCGTCACGCCCTGCGCCTGTAGGGCCAGGATCATCTCGCTCACGTCCAGTAGGGTCTGGTCCACCGCCGGTCCGCACAGGCCGGTTGGGCAGCACATGGGCGGGTCAAAGAACTGCACCTCGGCTGCTGAAGCAGGTGCGGGCATACTATCAAAAAAAGAGAGTGTTTCGGTCATAATACTTCAACCTCCATTGAAGTGTTCAGGCAAAAAATTTTAATAAACAGAGATGTCGTTCTTTTTTATCAATGCTGACTGCGGGCCGCAGACCTGGCGGCGCGATTTGATACGCTGCGGGTCGAAGAAACGGTCGAAGGCTGACCGCACCTCTTCCAGAGCAGACACGTTGATCGAGTAATACACCCAGCGGGCATCCTGAGCATCTCGCTCGACATCCACCAATCCGGCCTTGCGCAGCAGGCGCAGGTGGTGGGAGATCAGGTTCGGGGGCATATTCAGCGCCTCACCCAGCTCGCAGTTGCACTGTACGCCCTCCATCAGCATGTGCAGGATCAACAGGCGTTTTGGTTCTGCCAGCACCTTGAGGCGCTCTGCCAGAGAAAGCAGGTTCACGGGGGCTTTTTCAATCTCTTGCATCACATACCATCCAAATAATTCAATGATGATTGAATTATCAACCCGAGTTTCTCGGCGGTCAATAGTGACATTTGTCACTACTTTCGTAGGGGTTTCCCTGACAAATAGTCTGAAAGAACCGTACTTTCCCTGCTATCTGGAGGAGGATTAGCTTGCTATAGTAATCAGGGGAAAACAATATCTTTTTCTGTCAGCCAAACCGGTAAGGAGGAATCTATGCTCGACATGCTGGAAAAAACCGACATCCTCGTGCGGATGCACGCGGAACTCCAGCGAGCGCTGGAGAAAAGACCGGAGGAGCGGCGCTGGGTCATGGTGCTTGATCTACGCAAGTGTGTTGGCTGTCACGCATGCACCATCGCCTGCATCTCGGAAAATAAGCTCCCGCCCGGTGTTGTCTACCGCCCTGTCCTGGACGAGGAGATTGGGACATATCCCAATGTCAGCCGGCGGTTCATGCCACGACCCTGTATGCAGTGCGACCAGCCCCCCTGCACCGATGTCTGCCCTGTTAACGCCACCTATAAAAACTCACAGGGAGTGGTGGTTGTAAATTACGACCAGTGCATCGGCTGCCGCTACTGTGTCACTGCCTGCCCCTATGGGGCGCGCACATTCGACTTCGGACACACTTATACCGAGAATGCACCTGAAGCGAACGACCTGATCCTTGGGCAGGCTGCCGCCGATGATTACGAGCGGGCCGCAGGTTACGAATATGGCAAGGCCCATGCCCGTGCAGGGCGAGAAGAATCGCCGATCGGGAATGTCCGCAAATGCCATTTCTGTCTGCACCGGCTGGAGGCAGGAATGCTGCCCGCCTGCACCACCACCTGCATTGGTCGAGCGACCCTATTCGGCGATGCCAATGACCCAGGAAGTCTGGTAGCGGGAATGATCGCCCAAGCGAACGTGATCCGGCTCAAGGAAGAGCTGGGTACAGAACCACGGGTGTACTACCTCGTATAAGGAGATCATCCATGAACCTCAAACGGATTGTGACCATTCTCTCTGTCCTGGCAATCCTGGCTGGTGCGTGGGGTTTTTACGATCGGCTTGCCAACGGCCATCGAGGAGCGGCTTACGGCTCTTACGTTGTCTGGGGGCTGTGGGTTGCGATGTATCTATTTTTCGCCGGTATCTCTGCAGGCTCGTTTATGCTCTCGACTCTGGACCTGCTCTTCCACATCAAAACCTTCCGCGGTACAGGCCGGATTGCGCAGTGGATCGCATTGATTAGCCTGGCCGCTGCTCTGCTCTCGATCTGGCTTGATCTAGGCCATATGGAGCGCATCTGGAAGGTTTATTTGCAGGGCAGCCTCAGTTCTGTAATGGCTCAGATGGTATGGGGGTATACACTGTTTGGCCTGCTGCTCCTCGCCTCCCTGGTCCTCTCAATCCGCAATCCACAGAGCGGGCTGCTTCGCGCTCTGCTGATCCTTGGTTTACCCCTCTCGCTGTTCGTCAGCGGCGCGGTTGGCGCGCTTCTGGGCGTCGAGGCCAGCCGCATGTTCTGGCATGTCGGCCTGCTTCCGGTTCAGTTCCCGGTATTCTCACTCGCTTCCGGCGCTGCAGCGATGCTGGTTGCGATAGGGCTTTTTGGGCGGCGAGACGATTCCAATCGTAGTGATCAATTGTGGATATTGTCTGTTCTGACAGTTTTCCTGGGGTTCGTCAAACTGTACTTCCTGTGGACCGATTTCTCTCAAAGCATGTATGGCAACGTCCCCCAGAATGTGGAGGCCGTCCGGGCTGTTTTGTTTGGCCCGTACTGGTGGTCGTTCTGGATCATTCAAATCCTGATCGGCACGCTGCTTCCGATCCTGATCCTGGTACAGCCCCGGCTGGCCCGTAGCAGCGGCTGGGCAGGTTGGATGGGTGCGCTGGTGTTGGTAGGCTTTGCTGTCGCCCGCGCGAACATCATCTTCCCGGCACTGACCGTTCCGGAGCTGGAAGCTCTGACCACCAGCTTCACCGGGCCGCACCTGACCTATAACTATTTCCCCAGCCTGATGGAATGGGCCGTCACCTTGGGGATCAGCGGTATGGCTGTCCTGGCTTTCCTCATTGGGAGCGACCGTCTGCCCTTGAATGATAAAGATTCCACCCAAAAAGTGAATTTGAAACTGCGACAGAAGGAGGCAGCATAACATGGCTACCCCAAACCACACTCGTCCTGGTGAGAAGCAGATCACTCGGCGCGACTTCCTGAAGCTGGCTGCCACTACCGGTGGTGCAAGCGCCTTCCTGGGCAGCCTGCCTCATATCAAGAAGGCAATGGCAGCCGGGACTACGGCCAACTCTACCTATGCCCTGGCTGATCCCGCCAGTCAAATCTATACGATTTGCCAGCAGTGCAATACCCAATGCGGCATCAAAGTCAAGCTGTTGGATGGGGTGGCGGTCAAGATCGACGGCAATCCTTACTCCCCGTGGAATCTGATCCCACACCTGGACTATAAGACACCAATTCAAGAGACCGCTGGTATCGACGCGCCTCTCTGTCCCAAGGGACAGGCCGGCCTTCAGGCGGCTTACGAACCCTACCGTATAATCCAGGTCCTGAAACGGGCCGGGAAACGCGGAGAGAACAAGTGGGTGACGATCCCATTCGAGCAGGCCATCGACGAGATCGTCAACGGCGGGAAATTATTTTCGGATGTGCCGGGGGAAGAGAATCGCGTTGTAGAAGGGTTGAAAGACCTGCGCGCCTTGACCGACGCGAAGGTGATGAAGGCCATGAGCGACGCCATCAAGGCGATCTGGGCCGAAAAAGACGCGGAGAAGAAGAAAGCCATGGTGGGACAGTTCAAGGCCGACTTCTCCGAACACCTCGACAAGATGATCGACCCGGACCACCCGGACCTCGGCCCGAAGAACAACCAGATTCTGTATTTTTGGGGTCGCAAGAAGGGCGGCCGCAGCGATTTCGCAAACCGCTTCTTCGGCTCGGGCCTGGGGACAGCCAATCGCCACGGCCACACCACCGTCTGCCAGGGCAGCCTCTATTTTGCCGGTAAATCCATGAGCGACCAGTGGGACGGCTCGGCGGGGAAGTTTTCCGGCGGTAATAAGGGGTATTGGCAAGGAGACCCGGCTTCAGCCGAATTCATGATATTTGTTGGCGCTTCTCCTTTTGAAGGAAATTATGGGCCGACAAATCGTGTTCCGCGCATCAACGAGCGGCTGGTAAACGGTGATCTGAAGTTCGTCGTGATCGACCCCCGGCAATCCAAGCTGGCCAGCAAAGCCTGGAAATGGCTTCCTAACAAACCCGGTTCGGAGGGTGCGATCGCTCTGGCATTGATCCAGTGGATTATTCAGAACCAGCGCTTCGATGCCAGTTACCTGTCAAATGCCAATAAAGGCGCGGCTGCTGCAGCCGGCGAACCGACCTGGTGCAATGCTGCCTGGCTGGTGAAGATCGATCCCGAGAAAGGCACGCCAACCAAGTTCCTGCACGGAAGCGACTTGGAGTTGGTGGAGAAGGTGGAGGCCGAGAAGGATGGCCAGAAGGTAGTCACCTACCTGACCGCGGATGGTATCGAGTTCAAGACCGACCCGTTCGTGGTTTTGGATGCGTCCGGCAACCCGGTATTGTTCGATCCCAACGATGCAGAGAACGCGGTGGTCGCGGGCCAGCTCCTGGTTGATACAAACGTGGGTGAGTTTCCCGTAAAGAGCAGCCTGCAAATCCTATGGGAGTCGGCCAACTCGCATACCCTTGAAGAGTGGGCTGAGATCAGCGGCTTGAGCGCCGCCGACCTGGTAGAGATCGCGCGCGAATTTACTTCCCATGGAAAAAATGCGGCGATGGACATCCACCGGGGAGTTTCTCAGCACACCAACGGCTACTTCAACGTATTGGCCTGGAACTCGCTGGCCCTTCTGATCGGCAACTATGACTGGCGTGGCGGGCAGGTATATGCCAGCACCTACGACGTCTCTGGGGCAAAGGCTGAAGGGCCGAATTTCCTGAGCAAGATGGACAACGGCGCGCTCGCTCCATTTGGTATCAGCCTGATCCGGCATGACGTCAAATACGAGGACACAACCATCTTCGACGGCACATATCCGGCCAAACGCAACTGGTATCCCCTGGCTTCGGATGTCTACGAGGAGATCATCCCCTCGGCCGGCGACCAGTACCCATACCCGATCAAAGCGGTCTTTATGTACATGGGTTCGCCGGTCTACTCCCTCCCGGCGGGCAATACCTGGATCGACATCCTGCGGGATGTGGAAAAAATCCCACTCTTCGTCGCCAGCGACATCATCGTTGGGGAGACCAGCATGTACGCTGATTACATCTTCCCGGATGTAACCTACTTAGAAAGATGGGAGTTCGGGGGTTCGCACCCATCGATCACCTTCAAAGTGCAGGGTGTCCGCCAGCCAGCAATTGCGCCGCTAACCGGGACAGTTACAGTCTATGGACAGGAGATGGCTCTTCAGTTCGAAGCCATGCTGCTTGCGCTGGCCGAGAAGTTGAACCTGCCCAACTTCGGCCCGAATGGGTTGGGAGAAGGCGTCGACTTTACCCACCCGGATGACCTGTACCTGCGCATGGTAGCCAATCTGGCATACGGCGAAAAGAAAGAAGCAGAGGATGCGGTCGAGGATGCCAGCCCGGAGGAGATCGATCTATTCCTGGCAGCCCGTAAACACCTGCCCAAAGCCGTATTCGACCCGGATCGCTGGGAACGGATTACCGGCGATTTGTGGCCCAAAGTAGTGACTGTTCTAAATCGAGGCGGCCGCTTCCAATCCTACGAAAAGGGCTACCCGGGCGACGGCCTGCTCCCGGGCTTCACCGATGAAGCCAACATTGTCCCGACCGGCACAAAATACGGCAAGCTGATCAATATGTACCTGGAGAAAACCGCAGGTGTAAAGCACGCGGGAACGGGGAAGAACCTGCCTGGAGTGGCGACTTACATCGAGCCGTATATGGGCTTTGATGGGACGGTTTTAACCGATGCAGATCGGGGAGCAGGTTACGACCTCAAGCTAATTACTTACCGCGAGATCACCATGACCAAAAGCCGTACGCAGAGCAATTACTGGCTCAAAGCGCTGCTTCCAGAGAATTCACTCTTGATGAACTCCGTAGATGCAGCCGAGCGCGGCCTGAAGGATGGGGACAGGGTAAAGATCACCTCTGCTTCCAACCCGGAAGGGGTCTGGAACTTCGGCAGTGGCGAGCCGCAGCCTATCATGGGCAAGGTCAAAGTGATTGAAGGGATGCGGCCCGGTGTGGTCGCCTTTGCTCTCGGTTTTGGTCACTGGGCCTATGGCGCGCGTGATATTATGATTAACGGAACATTGATCCCGGGCGACAAGAAGCGTATGGACGGTTTCCATGCTAATGCAGCTATGCGTGTCGATCCAGTGATCAAGAACACCACCCTGTTCGACCCGGTAGGAGGCAGCGCGGTGTTTTATGACACCCTCGTGAAGGTTGTGAAAGTCTGAAAATCATGATCTTCGGGCCTGGCTGCCACGGTTTATCCGGCTGGCAGCCAGGCTGGTCATCATCAAAAACAACCGCGTATAAGGTGAAGATACTATAGACTCCGAATTTCCATCGGCGGAATCTGAACCTGTGTAAATCAGATAGGGGGTGTTTCTTTTCCCTGAGAAGGATTGTTGTGGGAGATGAAAATGATCGATCTGGTTGCCCTTCTTGAAATCTCCTCCCGCGATCACAGCCATATTTGCCCTCGCCAGGTGCTAGGCGTACGAATTGGCCTTGCAGGACTGGCTGCTCTAGGCTTTGATTCTCCGCCCGGTAAGCACCGTCTGCTGGTCATTGCGGAGACGGATGGCTGTTTCGTGGATGGGCTTGCAGCAGCAGCCCAGTGTAGTGTTGGCCACCGCACGTTGCGAATTGAAGATTACGGGAAAATCGCGGCCACCTTTGTGGATACACAGACGAAAAACGCTGTTCGGATTGCACCCAGGCTTGACATCCGTGAACGGGCCAGGATATATGCTCCGGATGAAAATAAAAAATACTTCGCCCAACTTCAAGCCTACCAGTTTATGCCGGAGGAAGAGCTGCTCTCGATCCAGAAAGTCCACCTTGCTACTCGGGTTCAGGCGATCCTGAGTCGACCTGGAATACGGACGAATTGTGCGTTCTGCGGGGAAGAGATCATAAACGAGCGTGAGATTACTCATATGGGGATCACATATTGCCGGGGCTGCGCAGGGCAGGCTTATTACCAGATTGATGTCCAACCTGCGAGCGTTGAGATCAACGTTCCAACCCTGGCATAACCATGCGGTAATGGTATAATTGATCCGATCCTGGCTACTTTTTCTTCAGTTCACCGCTTTTCTGTATGCCAGTGTTGGATCAGAAACTGAGTGGTTTCACAATATATTGGGGAAAAGTCAATGAATTATTTGACGATTTTCAGCGATATCCATGCTAATCTGCCCGCGTTGAATGCGGTCATTGCGGATATGGACCAGCGCGGTCTTCGTGACCGCTACTGTCTGGGCGATCTGGTGGGATACGGTACATTCCCAAATGAGGTGGTCTCTGTCATCCGCAGCACGAAAATCCCAACAATAATGGGCAACTATGACCAGGGGGTTGGGAACAACAGCGATGACTGCGGCTGCGCATATCGGGACGAGGTGGCGAAAGCCCTCGGCCAGCAATCGATCGCCTGGACGAATGCGCATACGACCGACGAAAACAAAGCCTTCCTGCGCCGGCTGCCGCTTCAACTCCTGCTCCAGGTGGGTGATCTGAAGGTTGTCCTGGTGCATGGCAGCCCACGCAAAGTGAATGAATACCTCTATGAGGACCGGCCCGCCAGCAGTCTGGAACGGCTGTTAGACCTGGCTGAAGCCGATGTTCTGGTTTGCGGCCATACCCATCTCCCCTATCATCGCGTCCTTCCGAGCGGACGCCACGTTATCAACGTTGGCAGCGTCGGCAAGCCGAAGGACGGCGATCCGCGAGCCTGTTATACGGTTTTTGAGGCAGATGGGCGCGATCTCAGGGTTCAGTTCATCCGCGTACCCTATGATATCGAAGCGGCGGCAAGCGCGATCGAGACCAGCGAGATGCCCGACGTGTTTGCCGGTATGCTGCGGGTTGGGAAAGGCTGACCGATTAACCTATGGCATTCGCAAGCCAGGTAGTTACCTCAGCTTCGGTGGGGATGCGCCCGGCGCAGACCACCTTCTCGTTGATCACCAGGCCCGGAGTGGACAGGATGTTGTACTCCAGGATTTTATTGTAGTCGGTGACCTTGACGATCTCCGCTTCCAGACCCATGTGTTCCACAGCCTGCCGGGCGACGGCTTCCACCTTCTTGCAGTTCGGGCAGCCAGGACCAAGAACTCGGATGTTTAGCATTTGAACCTCCATTTGGATTGATCTATGAATTACGGACACTGAATCACCCCCTGCGCCCAGAGACACCCGCCGCAGGTGGGGTGTAAATTCCCAAAACAATCTTCTTCGTTCGTCTCCGACAACTCACAGCTCCAGCAAAGGACGCAGGGCGAGAAATCAAACTCCTGCACTTTCAGCCGGAAAGCTACGTATGCCGGATCATTCCATAGCTGCTCCAGCGAGCGATCTTCCAGGCTGCCCGTCGTATAGCGCCTGGATCGTCTCGCACTGCCTTCCCAGTAGCTGGTATGGGTATGCAGCAGGGGCAGGCAGGGGCTGACCCCGCCGTCCCAGCCGACTGCCAGCGTCCCCCGCGCAATGAACGGGCAGCGATTCTCCCCCTTGGAACGCCCATTCCCGGTGATTTCCAGCGAGCGCGCCAGGCGTGTAGCTTCAAACAATGGCGGCAGGGTGAGGTCGTCCAGGTCGAAGCGGGGCAGATCGACCATCGGAGCGTCCGGTGTGGGTGGGCCGGGTGGCTCTCCTAGAGAACGATCGTACAGGGTTTCGGCGCACATGCCAGGGGCGTAGGGCAGCAGGTTCGTCACCATGAAGCGAGAAGCCCCGATCTGGCTGCCCAGGCGGAGCAGGTCCGGCAGGTCTGTGATGTTGCGCCGCATGGCGACAAAGGCGAGGCCGATCTGAGGCCCGCCGCCAGGATACAACCGGGCATCATCATAAAACTGCCGCAGATTCTCCAGCACCCCGGGCAGCTCCGCCCCCAGGCGGATATCGGCGTAGCTCTCCGGACGCGCCCCGTCCAGGGAAACCCACAGGGCATTCAGCCCCGCAGCAAGCAATGCTTTTCCCCTGTGATCTGTCAGGAGCATCCCGTTGGTGATCAGCTCGGTCCTCGATCCCGCCGCCTTCGTCCTGGCTACCATCTCCACGATCTGCGGGTGAGTGAGCGGCTCGCCAAAACCGCCGAAGAAGACGGACGGGCGGGGGGAGAAATGCTCCAATCCTTCGATGACCCGCTCAAAAATATCGGCGCTCATCTGCCCGATTGGCTCATCCCACTCGTTCCTGACGCAGGTGCGGCAGTTGAGGTTGCAGGCATTTGTCGGCTCGACGTACACTTTCGCCAGGCGCGTGACCGGGTGGCTCAAGCGAATCTCGCCTTCTTCGATCTCCAGGCTGACCTTTGTCCCGGGCAGCAGGCCCAACCGGTCAGCCAGGTGAGGATCGAACACGAGCCTTCCCTGGTCATCGACGGAAGCCCAACCACGAAATCGACGGCTCATATGCTTCACCTGTACCAGCCAGACCTACCGGGCTGCGGCGGTCTTCTGCAGGTTGCGCCGGTTGATGCCCGCCAGCACGGCAGCCAGCAGGCTAATGAAAGCCAGCAGGTAGGCGACGATCAGCCAGGGGCTGCTGCCATCCACCCAACTGCCGTAGATCAGTCCCGCCAGGGTGCTGAACAGCGCCACCCAGGCCACATAGGTCCAGGCTTTCAACCGCCCGATGATGCTGGAGACAATCAGGATGCTTTGCAAAGAGAGTTCCGGATCGGCCATGAGGTAGGCCAGCAGCGGGCCGCGGTGCATCCCCAGGCTGAGGAACATCTGGGCGATCGGCACTTCCACCAGGGTGGGAAAGTACATGAACACCCCGAAAAATACCCCCGCCAGATTGCCCAGGATGGTGTTCTGCCCGGCCAGGCCCTGTATCCACTCGGGACGGATGAGCTGGCGGATGACGCCCACCGCAAAAACCCCTCCCACCAGCAGGGGGAAAATCTGCTTGACGAAGCGCCAGGATTCCCAGAGCCATGCCTGGACTTCGTAAGCATCCAGGCGATAGCGGGCGATATAAGCCAGCGCCCCCAAAGCCAGCAGCACGCCAAAGAAGCGCCCGGTGAAATGAATGTCCACCTCGCCCGTCTGCGGGACGACCCCCAGTGCGGCAACCAGCAGGGTAAGCGCTACCAGCCCAAGCGCCGTCCAGGTCCAGCGGTTGAAACCGTTATGGATATTCTCGAAACCTTTCCAGGCTGAGATGCCGATCAGACCCAGCAGCCCGATCAAGACCGCACCCTGGGCGGTGACGCCCTCCTCGCCTTTGGAGGCATCGAACGGCACAAGCTGGTAGAGATATTCCTGGAAGCGGTCCACGCCGGCCACCGGCAGGTTCGCTTGTGCGTACGTGTTGGTAAAGAGGCCGATCTTGAGCGTGCCGGAAAGCAGCAGGGCGACCATGACCAGCAGAAAAACGAGGGCTGGGCGGCGCATAGAGCGCCGGGCGGAAAACATGCTGTCCGCAGCCTGATCATGCGCCTGATCTTCCCGGCTGAAGATCAGCGCCATGATCAGCCCGATGCCGATACCGAAGGCCAGGGAGAGAACCAGCCGGGCTACGGCCAGGTCCGGGCCGATGATGCTGCCGGTGTACACCAGGGCCAGGATATTGGCCGCGGGGGCGAAGAACAGGAAAGTGATAGCCGGGCCGAGGCCCGCGCCCTTTTTATAAATGCCGGCGAAGAGCGGCACGATCGTACAGGAGCAGACCGCCAGCACCGAGCCTGCCAGGGCTGCCGCCGGGTAAGAGACGTACTTCGGCGCACTGCGTCCCAGGAAGCGGGTCACCGCCTCCTTCGGGATCAGAGCCGCCATCCCCCCGGCAATATAAAAGGCCGGCACGAGGCAGAGCAGCACATGCGCGGCCAGGTAAGCGCCCAGGTTGCCCAGGCCTCCCTGAAGTAATTTCGTCAAAAAGGCAGCAATTTCCATTATTGCTCCGAAGTTCGAATATCCAAATACGCTTAAAAACCGGTGGGAATGACCCGTGTTCGGCTGCAACTGGTAGAGCGTTATCTGGAAAGGTAGTACGATCCCGGTTGACGATTTGCTCAGATCGATTTTCTTTCGACCTGGCTGTTTTTGTAGAATACGCCGGGTATGCTCTTACGCAGGCGTAGATACACAGCGCGGACAGTTGCAAGGCTGTTTGGGAGCGCTGGCTTCAACCTTCTCGGGGATGCTAATCTTGCGCTTTTTTTGAGCGCGCAGAAACCCTTTCAAGCTGTCCGTGACCTCGAAAATCCTCGCATCGCTCACCCGATAATAAACGCGCTTCCCATCTTTCCGCCGGGAAACCAGCCCGGCTTGCCGCAGCGTGTTGAGCTGCTGAGAGACATACGCCTGGCGCTGGTCCAGCACCGCTTGGATATGGCAGACGCACAGCTCCCCTTCGCGCAGCAGCTCCAGAATTTCCAGCCTGGTAGGATGCGCCAGCGCAGTCAGTATTTCGGCTTCGGTCATGAAAAAATCAGTTAGCGTATCCATCACACGTGTTCACATTCATATATTCAAGTTTCTGAATGTATCTTACAACCAGGAAGTAGCAGTTGGAAGTGAAGAATGTCACAAGTCTCTTGTGACAATTCAACATTTGCCATAAACTGGTCCGGCTGCCTGCACAAGACCTTGGCCTGGCCGAGATGTTAAAGAGCATCCAGCTAGTGTTGCGGGGCGATGATGTGTTCACATTAGGTAATAGCCTGAGTAGCCCTTAACGTGAAGTCTGGCAGCAGATCGTAGGCCGCGCACTGATAACCGCAGCACCTTGCCGGACCAATGGCGGGGTGCTGCGGTTGTATACTGCGGTAATTGTTATTCCTGACTGCTACTAATGGAGCGAGACGTTTGTCAGAATACCGCTTTGGACGAGGTAATCCAGGCCACTGATCAGTCCTCGGGGCAAAGGTGCGTCCATTGCCAGGAGGCCGGCATATCGGGGATCAACCCGGAACGAAACCCCAGCCGCATTGCAGATGTCTTCCATGGACCAACCCACCCGTCTCCAGTTTCGGATAGCATAGCAGCGCAGGTCGCGCGCAGAGAAGTTCACGCTCGCCCGATGGGTGATGCGTCGGAACATAGTCTGCAAGCCGCTCTGTGTAAACCGCTCCCCCTGGTTGGACAGAAAAATCGGGCCATCGAATCGGGCATCCATTTCAAACAGCCCGGCACGGTACTCCTGAAGTAAATCCAGCAGAATGCGGGAGATCACAACAGTTCGCCCCTTAGTAATGTTATCAACCCGGATTATCCGCTGATCCCAATCAATATCTCCCCAATTTGCTTTCGCGACTTCATTCAGACGGAGACCAGTGTCGGCCATCAACAGCAGAACGAGGCGCTGAGTGGGAGAATGAGCAGCGGATAATGCCAGGTTGAATTCCTCGTTTCCCAGCACCTGAAAATTCTTGCGGTTGACAGACTTAGGGTGTTCGTAATAGAGCGTCGGTAGCAGCTTCCGGCACTGGTAGTACCGGATCATAGTATTGATCGGGCGGTAAATATCATGTAGATATTCGGGTGTATAGGTCTTCGCCCAATCGTCCTCCGCCATCCAGGCCCGGTAGTTTTTTTCTTTTCCATCAGTAAATGGAGTATGCAGCGAATTGAAAAAAGACTCCAGCACATCGCCATCCATGTCCTCCAGGTGGTTTAACCCGTAATAATGCATAAACTGGCAGAGCTTATCCAGCGCGGACCGGTAACCGCGAAGCGTATTCGGGCTGCAGGAATGGCGGCTACGAATGAACTGCTCAACTGCCACATCGATGCTCATATTGGGGTTCTGCTTGGCGTTGGATGACGAAAAACCAGTAGGGGAAGTGTCGGAATTGGGAGTGTTGTTGATCATGGTTGTCTCCTGTGTTGTAGTCAGTGATGGTCCACTGCTGTTCCGATATAGCCGCCCGACTGCCCGAACCCGCCCGGAAGCGCCCGCTGTCTCCTTGCAGTTTCGTAAGGCTGGCGGCTGAAAAGACTTCACAGGGCTTTCCTCGGCCGGCCACCTTTCTTGCGGATAGCCTCAGCTCTTTTCTGGGAGAACCTCTTGTTTTTCAGCTTGTCGTTTCGGAGCAGGTAATCCAGGCTATTGGTCGCTTTCTGAGCGGGGGTGATGCCTGGCTCTAAACGGCCCATGTATCGATACGAGGTTCTTGGTTCTGAATGCCCAGCCGCGGACTGAATATCCTCGATCGTACGTCCTGCACGCTTCCAGGTCCGGAGTGCGTATCTTCGGAGATCATGACAAGAAAAGTCCACTTTGGATCGTTTTTTGATCTGATAGATAACGCTTCCCAGGCCATCTCCTGTGTATCGCGTCCCTTTCTGGGTCAAAAATAATGGCCGAAAGGAATGAGCATCTTGCTCTGGAAGTTCTACTCGGAACTTCCAGAGCATATCCAGCATGAAGCTGGAAATCGGCACAGCCCGCGCCTTCTCCCCCTTGCCCTCTAAAGTGATCATCCCCTTATCCCAATCGATATCTCCCCAATTAACTTTCGTGACCTCCTCCCGGCGGAGTCCCGTATCCCCCATAAATAGCAGGATCAAGTGGTGGCGTGGGTTCAGGACATGTGAGAGCGCTAGATCAAACTCCTCGTCGCTGGGAGCTTGTAGGCGCGATCTGCTATTCGCCTTGGGATGTTCGAAGGCAATCTGTGGGAGCTGGTTGCGCCGCTGGTAGTAGCGGATCATGGTATTTAGCGGTCGGTAAAGGTCGTGGATGTATTCAGGCGAATAGGGTTTGGTCCAGTCTGTCTCATCCATCCAGGCCCTGTAATTTGTCCCTTTGCCACCAGTGTACGGGTTACGCAACGAGAAGAAGTATGCTTCCAGCAGGTCACTGTCGATATCGTTCAGGTTGTTTGCGCCGTACTTTTCCATGAACCGGGCGAACTTATCCAACCCATTGCGGTAACCTCGCAGCGTCCCCGGCTCGCAATTATTCCGGCTTTTGAGAAATTTCTCGATTGCTTCGTGGATGTTCATCTGGTTGTTCTCCCTGGCCTTGTTATCCCAAAAGCGGGGGAGGGGTTCGTTCGAGTGGTTGTTGGTTGATGCGAACATGGCGGCCTCTCGTTGCAGAGTCAGCAGTGACCTTTCTTAGTGATCGCTGCTCTTCCGATATAGCCGCGGGCCGCCCGGGAAAAGCCGCCCGGGGAAACCCGCCGGGAAGTCCGCCCTGTGAAAATCTTCCGGGAGACTTGACCACCGTAAACCGTTAGTCTGTCACGCTGTAGTTTCTCGAAAGGCAACCTTAAGAAATTGTGATTTGTCCATCGAGGAAAGCTACAGTTTACGGTTAAAACAACACCCCCCATATTTGGGTTTTGTCTCCGATTATCGAGACATTATCCCAAATATGGGGGGTAGTTATTAACTGCAGCTTGGAAGGCTGCCGTTCTACCACTGAACTATGCCCGCATATGTGGAGATTTCTCTCAATAAACCGAAATTATATTGTCAGAATTATCGGTTTTTCTCATTTCATTTTTTGTTTTTCTAAATCTTGTTTCACCTCCGTTTTGCAGATGGTTCGTCGTTTTTGGTTAGCTACCGTTAACCAATTTCCACTGCTGAACTCCCAATCTTCCCGGCTGCTGCCATATTTTACCGGTCAAGACTGAGATCGTCAATCTGTTGGTTTCCAGGAGGTGAAGGAAAAAGTTGCAATTCCCGTATTGTTTTTATACAATAGTGTTGATCTCCTGTGTATCTGTTCGACTAACCAAATAGCGGAGCAACATGTTCACTCATAGCCCTACATTCGAACTTCTCCTTGTTGGAAGTAGTGACCCACGAGCCTTTACCGCCTGTGTGCCGGCCAAGAACCACAGCCGCGAAGGAAGACATACCTTCGAATGGCGCTACGACTCAACCGCCCTGAACCTGGACCTGGGGGAGCTGTCTCGGGCGGCAGTTGCCGGAGAGCCGCCCGAGAAAGGCTTTCATATCCAGTTTGGCCAGCATTTATTCCAGACGGACATCAGTGGGCCAGTGGGTGAACTATGGCAGGAACTACGTAATCAAACCCGCCGTAAACCCCTGCGCCTGGTCCTGCGGATCGATCCAGAGACTGCCCGTCCCTTGCTCCACCTGCCCTGGGAATACCTGCATGACGGGCAGGGATTCCTGGCGCTAAACCGCCGCGTTCTGCTTTCGCGCATGCCATATGGTTTAGCACCGGAGCTGCACAGAACCTCTGCACCTGCTGGTTGTCATTGCAGCACCGCTCGGGCTGAATGAAAATCACGTACTGAACACCGCCCTAGAAGAAGAAATTATTCTGGCTGCCACCGCCCCGGCGCGGATGTTGGGATTGCTCCAGGTAGAATTTACACCGAACGGCTCGTTCAATACCTTGACCCGCTGCCTGAAAGAGTACGACCCGCACTTGCTTCATTGTGCCGGCCATGGCTCGTTTGTAGACACCGTAGACAGCGGAGTTCTGTTACTAGAGGCAGAGAACGGCCCCCAGCGGACGATTCCTAATTCTGAGTTTGCCGAGGGCCTTCTCGCGAATTCTGACTCTCTGCGCCTGGTTTTCCTATCCGCCTGCCAGTCGGCGAAGGTTTCTCGCAACACTGCTTACGCCGATCTTGGCCCACGCCTGCTTTCGATGGGCATCCCTGCGGTCGTTGCGATGCAATATCGCGTTTTCAATCGCTCGGCAATCCAATTCGGCGGGTCCTTCTACCAGGTAATAGCAGAGGGGAAACCCATCGATACCGCTCTTGCTGAGAGCCGGCAGGCGCTAAAGCAGGGCAGCCCGAACGGGGTGGACTTCGCTACGCCAGTGCTGTATCTGTCCGATCCCCTGTGCCTGCAGGTGGATGCGGAAGCCGCCCGGCGGAAGGCCCGCCCCGCTATTCCCACGGATATGGGCGGGGTGACAGTCTCCAGCCGCTTCGCCGGTCGCAGCGCCGAGCTGCGCGAGCTGCAGACCCATCTCGATCCCCAGCACAGCCAATGGCGGGCGGCGGTGATCTTCGGCATGGGCGGGATGGGTAAGACCGTCCTGGCTGCCCGGCTGGCAGGGCGCATGGCCGGCCACTTGGAGGGGGTCAAGACGATCCGCCTGTCGCCGGCCACGACCGCCCAGAGCATCCTGGATCAGCTCGGGGCGTTCTTACTGGTCCACAACGCCCGCTCCAACCAACCGGCCATCTCCCAGTTCAACCAGGTCAAAGACCAGCCCCTGCCCCTGGAAACTAAGGCCGGCCTGCTTGCCGAGATCCTGAAGCAGCTCAAGCTGCTGGTGGTGTTCGACAACTGCGAAGACATCCTGCCTGAAGGCCGGTCGGTCTCAAAAGCCATTCAGCTCGAAGCTAACCCAGCATTTGGGGCAATTGACCCGGAGCTGTCAAAGCTGCTCTCGCTGTTGGTGCGCAGCGTCCCCGGCCCGAGCCGTTTCCTGTTCACCAGCCGGGTGGATTTCGAGCCGGTCGAGCCGGGCCGCCTGGCGGGAGAGATCGGGCATCTGGACCTGGGGGAGCTGCGCTTCCGGGAAGCAGTCTATCTCATGGAGACGCTGCCACCCCTGGACCAGCTGCCGGTCGTGATCCTGCCTGACGATCGGGGGTCTGTGCAGGGCATCTCGATGCGGGATGTATACGCCCGGCTGGGCGGGCATCCCTACACTCTGGGGCTGTTTGTGCAGCATGCAGCGCACTCCAGCGTGGGGAAAGTGCTGGATGACTTACGTGGGGTGCAGAAGGAGCTGCTGGAGTTCACCCTGATGGAAGGAGCGGCGGCGAAGCTGTCGGAGAAAGCCCGGCTGCTCTTACGCCGGGGGGCAATTTACAATGAACCCGTGCCGGTGGAAGGGCTGGCCTACCTGCTGGGAGATGAGCAGGACTGCATGCCCAAAGTGGGAGGAGAGGTGAAAGAGTTGCAGCGCTGGGGGCTGCTAGCCCAGCATCCTGGAACGCAGCAGTATGCCTTCCATCAACTGGTGACGGACTGGGCGCTTCAGCAGATGAAGGATGAGGAGCGGGCGGAGCTATTGCACCGGGCGGCGGACTACTGGATTGGGGTGGGCCGCGAGTCGGTCAGTCTGAACCCCGACCTGAACCCCGAGCTGAACGCCTGGCATTACCTGCAGGCGGCCGGTGGGTACGAAGAGGCATATGAAGTGCTAGATTGGAATCACAGTATACCTGCTCCGGTTTGGCCAGATCGAGCTGCTGCTGGGGCTTTTGGGGACGAGCCTGGCCAATTTGCAGGGCTGGGCGTTGGCAAGCGCGCACCACATCCTGGGGGTTGTTTACCAGGGGCTGGGCCAGTACATACAGGCGCGGGAGCGCTACGAGCAGTCCCTGGCGACTTTTTAGGAGCTGGGCGAACGGGCGGGGGTGGACACCAACCTGTACCAGTTGGGGAGCCTGCACCAGGATCAGGGAGAGTACGCGCAGGCGCGGGAGCTGACCGAGCAGTCCCTGGAGATTACCGAAGAGCTGGGCGAACGGGCGGGGGTGGCCAGCAGCCTGCACCAGTTGGGGAGCCTGCACCTGATACAGGGGGAGTACGCCCGGGCGCGAGAGTTGGCCGAGCAGTACCTGGCGATTGCAGAAGAGCTGGGCGACCGGGAAAGGGTGTTCCGCCATGACGGAGAATGCTTTTATTGGTTAGCCGACTGATCTGTGTCAGTCTCCCCTAAACAGGGTTCTGCAGCCGGTACCGAATAGTGGTTGGCGGTCTGTTTTACTAGGTATATGACCTGCCCAGTTTGGAGGGCCTTGTATGCTCCGTAAAGGGTCGGGGGATATTTCTGTCCACCCTTATTCTCCAGATATTGATTCCTGTAGCGGCCTTTTCGGTGGTCAGGCAAGGTATCTAAATCTTCGAGGGTCATGATCTCCTTGGTGAATTGAGGCGTCACCCTAACCCCGGTCGCTTTTTCATACCGTCGTTGTGTACCGGCTGTTTTGGCGAGGCGATCACCAAGCAGCTTGCGGGTGTAGCATCCAGGTTTCCGAATAAACAAGGCAACGTGAACCTCCGCTTTATATTGGGAATCTTTTCTCAAACCATCCTCGGAGATTGGATCATAGTGCCTGAAACGGTTATTTTGACTCATCACTGCATCAACTTCTTCCGGGGAGGGGATGAGAAAATATTTTTCTTTCCGGCCACGTCGTTTATTTTTTGTGGAAATTTCCGGCGGGACTTGCTTTAATAAAAAAACACCCCGATTAAACGACAAATAATTCCAGTCATCCACGTCTTCTGGTTTCTTAAAAACAACCGCTCCGTAAACCTGGTTATAGGTCAACCCATACTTTTGACCCTCAGAAATCATATCCTTGTATGAGAGTATTTCACCTGGGCAAACCCCGACCGTATATAGAATATCCAACAGGCGAGCAGTATTTGTCATTCCGTGCCGGATCAAGGCTTCGCGAGCCTCTGTGGACAATTGAGGTGTTGAGGGCGGAACAGCCTTCTGAGCATAAAAATCCTTCAAAGAACCTAGCCCGATTTTTTCCCCAACCTGTGTCCACAGATAATGTTGCCCATGCTTAAAGCAATATAACCCACTCTCCTTGTGCAGACTCGCGGATGGACGTTCATCGTGATGGAAAGGACAGGAGACGTTCTGGAGCGAAAAACCATCCTCTCCGAAACCATTTACTCCCAACGCTTCTGCGATCGCCTTGCGATATTCTGCGGGGATAGCGTTTTGATCGTTGATGTCCAGTTTAGGAGAAGTCTTCCGCTCTTCCTTTTCCGGCTCTACCTGTATCCGTTCCAGGCCGAGCAGCCACCGCTCAAATGGCCAACCATCGCGCTCATACTGCTGCCAAGCCCGGCCGACATCCGCTTTTAGCCCGAGCGAGTTGGGGATACGACGGGCATCCAGCTCAATGCCAGTGTCCAGCAAACGCGCCGCGATCAGGCGCGCCCATCTATCTCCTGCATCATCCCTGTCCGGAGCGATGTAGAGTGTCTTTACCCCTAACTGGGCCAAGATTTCTGCCAGATTATCGATCACACGGTTTTCGGTAAATTCCGACATCACATGAGGAATGCCGGCGGAATGCATTGCCCACACATCGGCCTCGCCACTCACATACCAACACGCTCCAAAGGCGCGATTGATGGCTTCTATCAGGTTTGGGCCGTGATAGAGTGATACATTTGATGTTTTACCGTTAAGCCATAAATATTTCTTATCGCTACTGGAGTCGTAATTCTTCCACCGAAATTGATTGCCCCCCAGTTCAGCGGGATAACTCCAACCCCCTGAATCCGGCTTGATCTGGAAGATACCCGCAGTTTTAGGGCTGATCCGTCGGGCAGCCAATCGTTCATCCACCGGAGGATAATTCCCCTGCTGGCAATCAGCATTGCAGTCAAAGTCGTCAAACATCGTCTCGTCTCCTGTTCCCTTCTGGCATTTCTCTGTTGAATACCAGATGGAGATATCGGGCTGGGATCAAAATTCCGATCCTAATCTCGATATAGCCGAAACAGGGTTCTTAGAACGTACAAACCGGTGGATAGCTTTTGGAAACTTTGATGAGGTATGGGATCGGAGGCCGGAAAGAACCTGAACCTCGTCCCTATGTACAAATGAAATTACTATTGATTGCGTTAGCGAGTCCACCCGAGACGAGAAGTAAATCAGAATAACTTTGGCGAATTATCAGGACATTCTTCAAACCCGGTAGCTCCACATAATACGGTGGTCACGGACACCACCTCTGGATAAGCGCCATTTCGTTTGCCGAACGCTTGCCGCGATGCTTGGGCGGTTCCCAGGCTGGAATTGGCACTCGAAATTGAAGTAGCTCCTTAACACTCCAACAATGGTCAGCGATCCCAGCGGCCATCGCCGGGGTGCGCTGCACCCAACGGAAACTACGTTCACCGACCCACAGCTTGAGACGCAAGCTCTGATGCTCGCTACAGAAGTTGTAGACGCTGCCCATCAGGTACACCAGAGGCGCGAGCGTC